>QWCK01000222.1_pt1 | contig 105090 bp, 95 predicted proteins | sample 1972571 | NCBI WGS metagenome assembly QWCK01 (sample SAMN09866710, study PRJNA288562) | Human gut metagenome isolate term2_stool, whole genome shotgun sequencing... | isolation source: gut | host: Homo sapiens | place: USA: California | reverse complement strand
TGGCATACAAAACTGGCGTTTCGCTTTCAAATATGCAGTTTTCAATTTACAAACAAGCATCTCGCCTTACAAACTGGCGCCTCAGATTACAACTCAGCGTTTCTATGAAAAGACTATGAAAAAGAAGGTGGAATTGTGCGGAAAATGCTGTATATCTTTTGGTTATTCATGTTATACTAAAATAGTTGTTCAAAAAACCGTAATATTAACCGGGATTTTATCCCTTGTGAAATAAAGTAAGACTATGTAGCAGGAGCAACATATTAATGAATGCTGATGAAAGACGCAAGAAGTTAATGGATATACTGATGGAAGTTGGGAAAGTGCGGGTTAGCGATCTGATTGATCAGACCGGCATTTCTCCGGCAACTCTCCGAAGAGATCTTTCCTTTCTGGAATCTACGGGATATGTGGACAGAACGCATGGATATGCGAGATATCTTCAGCCCGATATGATCAAACAGGAGAACTTTTCACCTGAGATCCGCCGAATTGCCAAGGTTGCAGCCTCTCTTGTGAAAAATGATGCTACGATATTTCTTGATTCAGGATTGGCACCCCTGGCTCTTGGCTATGAGTTGATGGAACGTGATTTCCTGACGGTGATTACCAATTCCATACCGGTAGCCCAGCTGTATTCCTCCTGTTCTAACATACAAGCTTTCGTAACCGGGGGGTATCTTCAGATTCGTGAAGCAGCATTGGTAGGTGATGATGCGATCGACTATATTAAACGATTTCATACCCATCAGCTTTTTCTGTCAACAACCGGGGTTCGTGTGAATGCAGGTTTTACCTGTGTCACGCCGCTTTCAGCTGATGTGAAGAAGGCGATGGTCGATTATGCAGATGAAGTAATTGTTCTCGCCCAGAAGGAGAAGCTGGAGCGGGATGCACTTCGAGTTTTTGCGCCGTTGGAGAAGGTAAATACAATTATTACTTCTGCGCCAATTTCTGATCCGGTATTAAAATCGCGTATTGAAGAATTGGGAATTCGTCTGATTGTTGCAGGTGGTTTTAGCGAGTAGATATGGCAATAAACAGCTCTCATGTGGAACCTGAGATTGGTTCATGTGAGAGTTTTTTTATGGAGAGCAGAAGAGCAGAGTTTCTTCGGGGAATTAAAATTATATGTGAATTAGCACTCAGTACTTGACACTGCTAATAAACCATGTTATAACTGCATTTGTTGAAAGAAGAAGACAACCGGAGTGAGAGGGTCAGGAAGAAAAGCGGCCCGGGCCGGTCGAAAAACTGCATAAGGAGGCTATAAAATATGAAGCTTGTACCTTTATTTGATCGCGTTGTTCTGAAAAAGATGGTGGAAGAGGAGACCACTGCTTCCGGAATCGTGCTTCCGGGTCAGGGTGATAAGGAGAAGCCGGGTCAGGGCGAGATCGTCGCTGTGGGACCGGGCGGTGTTGTGGATGGCAAGGAAGTCAAGATGCAGGTGAAGGAAGGCGACAAGGTTCTGTATTCCAAGTATGCCGGTTCTGATGTAGAGCTGGACGGCGAGAAGTACATCGTAATTAAGCAGAGCGATATACTCGCGATTATGCAGTAAACAGAACAGACAAAAACAACGCTGTGTGCCGGCATCAGCCGCGTTAAAAAAATCGGCGGGAGGCTGCCGGTAGCCGCAGTCAGAATATCTGAATAAAAGGAGAATACCATGGCTAAGGAAATTAAGTACGGCGTAGAGGCAAGAGAGGCGCTGGTAAAGGGTGTAAATGAGCTGGCAGATACTGTCAGAGTGACAATCGGACCGAAGGGCAGAAATGTTGTCCTGGATAAGGCTTATGGTTCTCCGCTCATCACGAACGACGGCGTGACCATCGCAAAGGAGATTGAGCTGGAGGATGCCTTTGCAAACATGGGTGCGCAGCTCGTGAAGGAGGTCGCAACCAAGACCAACGATGTAGCGGGTGATGGAACCACCACTGCGACTGTGCTTGCACAGGCGATGATCAATGAGGGCGTGAAGAATATCGCTGCCGGCTCCAACCCGATCATTCTGAGAAAGGGTATGAAGAAGGCCTGCGACAAGGCGGTAGAGACCATCAAGGCGATGTCTCAGCCGATTGAGGGCAAGAAGCAGATCGCAAGAGTCGCCGCAATTTCAGCCTCCAGTGACGAGGTTGGAGAGATGGTTGCAGACGCGATGGAGAAGGTCACAAACAACGGCGTGATCACCATTGAGGAGTCCAAGACCATGAAGACCGAGCTGGATCTCGTTGAGGGTATGCAGTTCGACAGAGGCTATATTTCCGCTTACATGGCGACCGATATGGAGAAGATGGAGGCGACACTTGACGATCCCTACATTCTCATCACGGACAAGAAGATCGGCAATATTCAGGAGGTGCTCCCGCTGCTTGAGGAGGTCGTGAAGAGCGGTGCAAAGCTCCTCATCATCGCGGAGGACGTCGAGGGTGAGGCTCTCACCACACTGATTGTGAACAAGCTGCGCGGAACCTTCAATGTTGTCGCAGTCAAGGCTCCGGGTTACGGAGACAGAAGAAAGGAAATGCTTCAGGATATCGCAATTCTGACCGGCGGTACCGTGATCAGCGAGCAGCTGGGTCTTGAGCTGAAGGATGCCAGAATGGCTCAGCTCGGTCGTGCGAAGTCTGTGAAGGTCACGAAGGAAAATACCGTGATCGTGGATGGCATGGGCCAGAAGGCAGATATTGATGCGCGCACTGCACAGATCAAGGCGCAGCTCGCGGAGACCACCTCTGATTTTGACAAGGAGAAGCTGCAGGAGCGTCTTGCGAAGCTCTCCGGCGGTGTCGCAGTGATTCGTGTCGGCGCGGCTACCGAGACAGAGATGAAGGAAGCAAAGCTCAGAATGGAGGACGCGCTGAACGCAACCAGAGCGGCAGTTGAGGAAGGCATCGTCGCAGGCGGCGGTACCGCTTATATCAATGCTTCAAAGGAGATTGAGAAGCTTGTGGAGAGCCTTGAGGGTGATGAGAAGACCGGCGCAAAGATTGTCATGAAGGCGCTGGAGTCCCCGCTCTACTACATCGCGGAAAATGCAGGCCTTGAGGGCGCAGTGATCGTAAATAAGGTCAGAGAGGCGAAGAAGGGTACAGGCTTCGATGCTTATCGCGAGGAGTATGTCGATATGGTGGAAGAGGGCATTCTGGATCCCGCAAAGGTCACCAGAACAGCGCTTGAGAACGCGACCAGCGTCGCAAGCACCCTGCTCACCACAGAGACCGCAGTTGCCACCATCAAGGAGCCCGCACCGGCTATGCCGGCAGGCGCCCCCGGCATGGGAGGAATGATGTAAGCGTTTAGCGAAGACAGTGCATAAACCGGGAGCCGCATGGAGGATTCTGCTTGCAGAAATCCCCATGCGGCTCCCGGTTTATATAGTGCGTGAGCACGGTATGAGCAAGCCGCGAAGCGGCTGCGAATAAGCACTGTCTGAGCGTCATGAGTGCGTTTCAGCAAGCCGCAGTGCGTTTCAGCAAGCCGCGAAGCGGCTGCGAATAAGCACTGTCTGAGCGACATGAGTGCGTTTCAGCAAGCCGCGAAGCGGCTGCGAATAAGCACTGCCTGAGCGACATGAGTGCGTTTCAGCAAGCCGCGAAGCGGCTGCGAATAAGCACTGTCTGAGCTGCAAAGGAGCTGATCTATGCAGTGAGAGTGCGTTTCAGCAAGCCGCGAAGCGGCTGCGAATAAGCACTGTCTGAGCGTCGTGAGTGCGTTTCAGCAAGCCGCGAAGCGGCTCAAGCCTTTCCTGTACTTGCAGTGGGTTTTGCCATCATGGACCAGTTTGTGTGGTAGATCACGAAGCCCGGAGGCCCCCCGTTCACCTTCTTTACAAAGCGCCGCTGAATATAATCCACCTCGACCTTTTCTCCGGCGCGCCCCTTGGAGTAGTAGGCGGCGAGTCCCGCAGCCTCCTCAAATGTCCGGTCCGGAAGCTCCTGATTCCCGCACTTCACCACCACATGGGAGCCGGGAATGCCCTTTGCGTGAAACCACCAGTCGCTGCCGGACGCGAGCCGGAAGGTGATCTCCTCATTCTGATAATTATTTTTTCCGACATAAATATCGAAGCCGTCGCTTGATACAAAGTGCAGCGGACTGGAGATGAGCTTCTCTTTTTTTCGCCCCGCGAGATGCCGCCGCAGGTATTTGTACTCCGTCAGCTCCGCCTTGATCTGATTTAAATCACTCTCCTCAGTGGCGAGATCCAGCGCCGTGAGTATGCTGGAGAGATGCTCTGTCTCCCGGCGGGTCTTCTCGATCTCCTCGCCGACGGCCTCTTCCGTGCGCTTCAGCTTTGCGTAGCGCTCATAGTATCTCTTTGCGTTCTGTGCGGCACTGAGCTGTGCATCCAGCGGGATGCGTATCTCCCGGTTTTCATCATAGTAGTTCTCGCACACAAGCTCCCTCTCTCCCCCCTGCAGCGTATAGCCGTAGGTGTTCAGAAGATCGCCCCAGACCCGGAATTTTTCCTTCTTTTCACTGTCACGGAGCTGCTTCTCCTGAAGAATATATTTCCGCGAGCTGCGTTCCAGATGGTTCTGCACAAGCTTTCGGAGATCTGCACTTTTCTGGCGTATCCGGTTGACGCTGTTCCGGAGTGAGTAGTAATCAAAGAGCAGCTGACTCATGGAGCTGTACTGTTTTTCTGTGTAGCCCTCCGCGTGGAAGGCCGAGAGCGGCAGCGCGGCATATTCCTCCGGCGAGCCATCCCTCAGATACATGACAGGGGAGAAGCGCCCCGCGCGGATCTCTTCCATATATAAGGAGATAATACGGAACAGCTGGCTTCGCTGCGCCCCGGAAAGTGTCTCGGCGGTCATCCGGGGCTCCAGATCCGCCTCATGCAGAAACTCCCCTGAGAAGAGAGGGGAGATGCCGGAGAGCGTCGCGCAGATGGCGCGATCCAGAGACTGCCCTCCCGCAGCTCGCAGCGCCCCGCAGAATTGTTCCTCCGTCATGTCGAGCGGATCCAGCTTCTTTAGCTGCTCCGGGAGGTAGTAGCTGCGTCCCGGAAGAACCTCGCGGAGAGAGCTGAGCGATGCGGGAACATGCTTCATGCTGTCTATGATGACATCGTCCGCGTCCGTAAAAATGATATTTGAGTATTTCCCCATGAGCTCCACATAGAGCCGCTTCTCCGTGAGATCTCCTAGCTCATTCAGCTGCTCTGTCTTAAAGCAGAGGATGCGCTCCAGCCCGGCCTGGCTCACCTCCGTGATGCGTCCGGAGCCGATGTGCTTTCTCAGAAGCATACAGAAGCCGGGGGCGATGAGCGGAGAGGGCTTGGTATTTTCTGTGAGATAGATCAGCGGCAGCGCGGCGTCGGAGGAGATGAGCAGACGCCAGGCCTTCGCGTGGTTTTTAACTGTGAGAAAAAGCTCGTTTTTTTCAGGCATCGCAATCTTTGAGATGTGTCCGCCCTCAATGCTTTCCTTCAGCTCCTTTACGAGAGCTGCGATGGAAATTCCATCCAGTGCCATATAGCTTCCTTTCTTAAAGCGGGTAATGCTGATGCCCCGCGGGTATATGTATGAAGTGATTATACCACACTGTCGCAGGACTGCGAATACAGGCTGGCACTTGCAAAGTATGCGGAAATGTTGTATAAGTCTCCTCGAACTGTCTTTGCACGAAGAGCCCCACAGTGGATTCGTGCAATTATCAAATAAATAGTAGAAATGGAGTATGTAGTTTTATGGCTTCAAATCTTGTTATCGTTGAGTCTCCCGCAAAGGTGAAGACCATCAAAAAGTTTCTGGGCAGCAATTATATCGTGGACGCGAGCAATGGTCATGTCCGCGATCTGCCGAAATCACAGCTGGGGATCGATGTGGAGCACGGCTATGAGCCGAAGTATATCACGATCCGGGGCAAGGGAGATGTGCTTGCCAAGCTCAGAAAAGAAGCAAAAAAGGCGGATAAGATCTATCTCGCGACGGACCCGGACCGCGAGGGCGAGGCGATCAGCTGGCATCTCATGAAGGCCCTGAAGCTGGACGAGACCGATAAAAAGGTGTGCCGCATCACCTTCAATGAGATCACAAAGAACGCAGTGCGCGAGTCCCTGAAGCATCCCCGGGAGCTCGACATGGATCTCGTGGACGCGCAGCAGACCCGCCGTATACTGGATCGAATGGTGGGCTATCGCATCAGCCCTCTCCTCTGGGCCAAGGTAAAGCGCGGCCTCTCCGCCGGACGTGTGCAGTCTGTCGCGCTCCGCATGATCTGCGACAGAGAGGCAGAGATTGAGGCCTTCATCCCGCAGGAGTACTGGTCGCTGGAGGCAGAGCTCCTGCCGGAGGGGATGAAGAAGCCGCTCACAGCGAAATACTATGGAAAAGACGGTGTGAAGGCGGAATTAAAGACAGAGGCGGACTGTCTCGCAGTCATCGCTGACTGCGGCGGACAGGAGTTTACTGTGCAGGAGATTCGTCGCAGCGAGCGCATCCGCAGAGCGCCGCTTCCCTTTACGACCTCCACACTGCAGCAGGAGGCCAGCAAGACACTGAATTTCTCCACACAGAAGACCATGCGCATTGCGCAGCAGCTCTACGAGGGAGTCGAGATCAAGGGGCGCGGAACCATCGCCCTCATCACCTATCTTCGAACCGACAGCACCCGCGTCGCGGAGGAGGCAGACAGCGCGGCGAGGCAGTATATCGCAGAGCATTTCGGAGAGAACTATGTCGCAGAGCAGCAGCGAAGTGCAAAAGGACAGCAGAAGATACAGGACGCACATGAGGCGGTACGCCCTGTCAATATGCAGCTTTCTCCGGCGGAGGTGAAGCCCTCTCTTTCGCGCGACCAGTTCCGTCTCTATCAGCTCATCTGGAAGCGCTTCACGGCGAGCCGCATGAAGCCGGCGGTCTATGCCACCATTTCCGTAAAGACCGGCTGCGCCGGACACAGCTTCCAGCTCTCCGGATCCTCCCTGAAGTTCCCGGGCTTTATGGACGTGTACACAGATGGCGAGGAGGAGAAGAACAGTGCGAACGCGGCACTCTCAAAGCTTTTAGAGGGCCAGAAGCTGAAGAAAATCGCCTTTCAGAAGGAGCAGCACTTCACCCAGCCCCCGGCGCACTATACCGAGGCCAGCCTTGTGAAGGCGATGGAGGAGCAGGGCATCGGCAGACCGAGCACCTATGCGCCGACGATCACCACCATATTGGCGCGGCGCTATGTCACCAAGGAGCAGAAGAATCTCTATGTGACCGAGCTGGGACAGGTCGTAAACCGGATGATGGTGGATTCCTTCCCGGCGGTCGTTGACCCGAGCTTCACAGCGAATCTCGAGCAGCTTCTGGATTCCGTCGGTGAGGGGAAAACTGCCTGGAAGACTGTAGTAGAGAATTTCTACCCCGATCTTGATGAGGCGGTGCAGAGGGCGGAGAAGACCCTGGAGAGCGTCAAAATCGCGGATGAGGAGAGCGATGAGCTCTGTGAGCTCTGCGGCCGGCGCATGGTCATAAAGTACGGTCCGCACGGCAAGTTCCTCGCCTGCCCGGGCTTTCCGGATTGCAGAAACACCAAGCCCTATTTTGAGAAGATCGGCGTGAAGTGCCCGAAGTGCGGCGGAGAGCTGGTCTTAAAGCGCAGCAAGAAGGGGCGCATTTACTACGGCTGTGAGAACAGTCCGGACTGTGATTTCATGAGCTGGGCGCGCCCGGTGGCAAAGCCCTGCCCGGTCTGCGGAAGCTACATGGTGCTGCGGGGCAGCAGGCATCTCTGCTCAAACACTGCCTGCGGGCACAGTGAAAATGCCGTGTCTGAGGAATAAATCCCGGAAGAGGCGGGAATACCACTTGTAGCCTCCGACAAATCGTGCTAAAATCTGAAAGCGACACTGAAAGTAAGAGAATTCAGCTTTGTTTTTCGTCAGTTCTGCTCTGTATCGGCACAACCGGGGTAAGACATCGCAGCGGAGGAGAAAATGAGCGTACAATTACTTGACAAGACAAGAAAAATCAATCAACTGCTTCAGAACAGCAATTCGAGCAAGGTGATCTTCAGCGATATCTGTGAGATCCTGAGCGAGATCCTCGAGGGCAGCGCACTTGTGATCAGCAAGAAGGGCAAGATACTCGGAGAGGGCAAGCATGAGAAGAAGGATGAGCTCGGCACACTGATGCCCGAGACTCTCGGAGAGTTTGTGGATCCGCTTTTGAATGAGCGTCTTCTCTCCATACTCTCGACCAAGGAGAATGTAAATCTCGCGACTCTGGGCTTTGATATGGACGCAGTGCAGACGCATCAGGCGATCGTGTCACCCGTCTTCATCGCGGGCGAGCGTCTCGGTACGCTCTTTGCCTACCGCGTCGGCGGCGGCTTCGACATCGACGACATCATCATCAGCGAGTACGCCGCAACCGTCATCGGCATGGCGATGCGCCAGAGTGTGAATGAGGAGTATGCGGAGGAGAACCGGAAGATACAGATTGTCCGCGGCGCCATCTCCACTCTGAGCTTTTCCGAGATGGAGGCAGTCACGCATATCTTCAGCGAGCTGAAGGGGAACGAGGGCATACTTGTGGCGAGCAAGATCGCAGACCGCGTCGGCATCACCCGCTCTGTCATTGTCAATGCGCTGAGAAAGTTTGAGAGCGCGGGCGTCATCGAGAGCCGTTCCAGCGGCATGCGGGGCACCTACATCAAGGTACTGAACGACGCAGTGTTTGATGAGATCAATAAAGTCAGCGCAAATGGCGGCAGGACAAAGCAGAGCGCGCAGCACTGAGCATCGGTGTTTTTGCCGGCAGCTCTCTGCTGATGCGGATCATGCCGAAAAAGAGCCGGAAACTTTCGGCTTTCAGGCTTGTTGCCGCGATGATTTTATGATATATTTACAAAGTTGCAGGCTCCGAAGAGCCAAAAGACACGTTCGCGGATCGAGGCGCAGGTGCTGCTTACCCGGCAGTCGTGCCGTGAGAGGAAACGGACGGATGAAAAAACCTCAGGAGGTATAGTAAAATGGGTGTTGTATCTATGAAGCAGTTACTCGAGGCGGGTGTTCACTTCGGTCATCAGACCAGACGCTGGAACCCCAAGATGGCGCCGTACATCTACACGGAGCGCAACGGCATTCACATCATTGATCTGCAGAAGACCGTGGGCATGGTGGACGATGCCTACAAGGCAGTTGTGGACATCGCCGCAAACGGCGGCTCCATCCTCTTTGTCGGTACCAAGAAGCAGGCGCAGGATGCGATCAAGGAAGAGGCGCAGCGCTGCGGTATGTACTATGTCAACGAGCGCTGGCTCGGCGGCATGCTCACCAACTTCAAGACCATTCAGTCCAGAATCAAGAGACTGTATCAGATCGAGGAGATGAGCCAGGACGGAACCTTCGATGTTCTGCCGAAGAAGGAAGTCACCGCACTCAAGAAGGAGTGGGAGAAGCTCGAGAAGAATATCGGCGGCATCAAGACCATGAAGAAGATCCCGGATGCGATTGTCATCATCGACCCGAAGAAGGAGCGCATCTGCGTTGCGGAGGCACACGCACTGCACATCCCGCTCATCGGCATCGCGGATACCAACTGCGATCCGGAGGAGCTGAGCTACGTGATCCCGGGCAACGACGACGCGATCCGCGCTGTGAGACTCATCGTCTCCAAGATGGCAGATGCGGTCATCGAGGCCAATCAGGGCAATGAGGAGCAGGCACAGGTGGTGAACGAGGGCGGCGATACGCCGGCTGAGGCACTGGCTGAGGCTCTTCAGGCAAATGCGCAGTAAGAGCCTGAAAAGAATATAAATCACTGTGGATACTACAGGTGCGGGAGGAAGAAGTTCCGCCCGCATCTTACAGTTTAAGCAAGCGATAAGGAGAAAACAAAATGGCAGTAACAGCAGCAATGGTAAAGGAACTCAGAGAGGCAACCGGCGCCGGAATGATGGACTGCAAGAAGGCTCTTGCGGCGACCGAGGGAGATATGGAGAAGGCGATCGACTTCCTTCGCGAGAAGGGACTGGCCGGCGCACAGAAGAAGGCCGGAAGAATCGCGGCTGAGGGTATGGTAGAGGCGCTTGTCTCCGAGTGCGGACACGACGCGGTTGTCGTTGAGGTCAATGCAGAGACCGATTTTGTCGCAAAGAACGAGAAGTTCCGCGACTATGTCGCAGAGGTCGCAAAGCAGGCACTCACCACCGGCGCGGCAGATCTCGAGGCTTTCTTTGCAGAGCCCTGGGCGGGCGATACCTCCCTCACCGTGAAGGAGCAGCTCTCCAGCATGATCTCCATCATCGGAGAGAACATGAACATCCGCCGCTTCCGGCAGATGCACGAGGAGAATGGCTTCATTGAGTCCTATATCCATGCCGGCGGGAAGATCGGCGTTCTTGTGGACATTGAGTCCGATGTTGTGAACGATGCGGTTCATGAGATGGCAAAGAACATCGCCATGCAGGTGGCAGCGCTGAAGCCGCTCTACACCAGCGATGCTGAGGTGGATCAGGCTTATCTCGAGAAGGAGAGAGAGATCCTTGCCTCTCAGATCGCAAACGATCCGAAGATGGCCGGAAAGCCGGAGAAGGTGATTCAGGGCGCAGTTCAGGGCCGCCTTGCGAAGGAGCTGAAGGAGATCTGCCTTCTGGATCAGGCCTATGTGAAGGCGGAGGACAGCAAGCAGACCGTTGCACAGTACGCTGCCTCTGTCGCAAAGGCGAACAATGCGAAGATCACAGTCAGGGGCTTTGTCCGCTATGAGACCGGAGAGGGCCTTGAGCACAAGTCCGAGAACTTCGCTGAGGAAGTTGCAAAGCAGATGAAGTAAAGAAGCAAATGTTACAGAAGCAGGAGAGGGCCGGGTGTGAACCCGGCTCTCTCTGCATCTGTGGGAGTCTGTGAATCAGCGAAAATATTTTGAAAATCTTAAGAAAAGCGGGATGAAGGATTGCAAGCAACATATGTTTAGAGTATGATTAAATCAACTATATATAAATAATTCTTGTTATAGGAGGGGATAGAGTGAAACGAAAATTAATGGCATTCATCATGTCGCTGATGATGCTCCTGACGGCGGTGCCGGTGAACGGACTGACGGCATGGGCGTTTGGCGGCAAAGCAACTGTTAATCTAGATACTGCGACAAAAGCAAAAGCAATAGATATAAATGCAGATTCAAATGGGATTACAGTTTTTGATACTGAGATAAAAGGAACAATAGAAGTTAAAGTTTCTGTTACAGATATGCTCAGTAGTGTTATGGGTACAGTAGACGCAGTGGTAAGGGCCGGGAAGGGGGGAGCTTTCGTTACTCGAAAGAAAGCAGATTCTGTGCCCATTGAGTTTAAATTGCCTTCGGGTTTAAAAGTAGACAGCATCACCCCTATAAATAATTCTAAGATTTTAGTGGCGTCGGAACTAGGGCAAAAAAACGATTACATCAAAGCTTCTACTATAACAGATAATACTGCAATCGGCTATATTAACTTTGCGGGCGGTCCGGACGCTTCCGTGTTACAGTTGGACACACTCAGTCAATACTATAAGGCTGACAAGACGGATGGAAAAGGGAATATTGGTTTCATAGTCAAGTATTCAGGGACTGTTCCGGCGGGGACAAAAGTTTCGGAGTATAAAGCAAGCATCAGCGGCACGGACAAATCTTTTTGGTTTGGAAGGTGGATAAAAACTTCTGTGGCATTCTCTCCCTCCTCTGTTCAGCGGGAGCTGCTGAATGCAGTTAAGCCCAATAAGTTTCCTCTTAATGGCAATCCTCTCGAGGGTGATCTATTGGTAAGGAAGAGCGGAGAAGAGGATTATAACACGGAGAGCGGTAAGGCGTTTCCTGTAAGGCCGGGTCAAAAGCTGGATATTCAGGCGCTTCTGGATGTCTCACCTGTGCAGAAGCAGATGGAGGACATTGAAAAAGATAAATTAGCTGGTTTGTCAGCGGAAGAGTTGGTGGAAGCCAGAAAAACCATGCTACTGAAAGATACAGAGAGTAGTTTTGTTACGACATTTGCAGTGCCGAAGGGACTTGCCTTCCCGAAGGAAGCAACTGCCTATAAGCTGACCAGCCAGAAAAATGGCGCAAAGACTGCGAAATTTGTTCTGGAGAATCCGGTGGTCACAGATACTCAAGTCACCCTTACCATGAAGTTTGAGGGAGATAAGATCACAACTTATGCGGATCTCTATGAGGCAATTCATGATAACACTCTTCCGCAGCTGAAACTTGATGTGAGCGGAGTCGCAGTGGCAAACGATGCACAGGGGAAATTGAAGCTCACTGGAGAAGTGAAGGGATCCATGAGTTCCCTTGCTACCCTAAGTGGAAACAGTTTTTATCCTGAGATCACCTGGGCCAGCGCAAAGCAGAAAGCGGGCGGAGCGGACGCTGAGAATCCAAACAATCTGGATCAGATTTCTCTCACCCTTCTGGTGGACGGAGCACCGATTCCTGAGGTGCAAAATGCAGAGATTTTTGGCGATATCCTTGTGGCAAAGTATGGCAGCAAGGATTTCGATACAGAGCATGACGCGGTCTTCCCGGTGAAGGCAGGGGATAAGCTGACCTACAAGGCGACCCTCGATGTCAGCGGCATTCAGGAGCAGATGAAGAAAGTTGAGGAGCTCAAAGCCAACGGCAAGGAGGGCGAGGAGCTGACTGCCTTCCTGAATTCCATCAAGCTGAAAGATACCGAGAGTAAGTTCACAGTTACGATTCAGTACGACGAGGGGCTTGAATTCCCCACAGACAATAAGAAATATTCTTTTGCAGGAAGCTCTGCTTTTAAGCTCAACACCGTAGAGGTAAATCCGGCAACAGGTAAAGTCACACTCACGATAGAACTGGTTGATGATGGAGCAAAGGCAAGCTATGCGGCGCTCTCCAAGGCCATTCAGCAGAATACAAAGAAGATTCTGACACTCACCGTTGAGGGTGTGAAGGTGAAGGAAGATGTTCTGGAGAACCAACTGCTGAAGACCGTCGGAACAGTGAAAGGCTCTATGAAGGCAAATGCGTACACAGGGGATGACCCATCAAATGCGCAGCCATTCAACTTTGACTGGGTTGCTAAGCAGGATACGGATATTCCTGATGGAGGCGGAGACGGAACCGATTTTGTATGGAAGGATAACAATCCATACGGAACCATTCAGCTGACCGTTGAGACCCTGAAGGTTCAGGAGGCTCCTACGCAGTACCTGCCGACAGATATCCTTGTGCAGCGAGACGGCGATACAGAGTTTGATACGGAGCACAAGGCTGTTTACCCCGTGAACCGCGGCGACCTTCTGAATTATCAGGCGATTGTGGATGTGAGCAGCATCAAGAAGCAGATGGGGGAGATTGAAGAACAGTATCACAAACTGTCCCCGGCCGATCAGCAGGCGATCAGCCTCTCTGATACGGAGAGCAGCTTCCACGTCGATGTAATAATCGATCAGGGTCTCGTATTCCCGACGGACAGAGCGGCCTATGAGCTGAAGACAGGCAGCGAGGAGAGCTTCGTGATTGCCGGCGTACCGACCGTTAAAAATAATAAGCTTCATATCGACATGAAGCTGAAGGACGCGGAGGGCATCAAGACCTACGCGGAGCTCGCTCGTCGCATCAAGGAAGCGACTGCAGATACGCTTACCCTTGACATCAAGGGCGTGAAGGTCGCGGAGGCTCCGGAGGCGGCTAGACAGCTGACAGTGAAGGCCACACTGGACGGTTCCATGTCCTCCACTGCGAAGTTTGGCAACAACGTGATTCCCTTCCGCTTCAGCTGGCGCGGCGTGCAGGCAGACGGCATCAATTCTGAGCTTCTCAAGGAAGACGGAACCGACTGGATTCTCAGAGATAAGTCTGACGATGAGAAGCAGTGGATATGGCTGACGGTAGCAGTTCGTGACACCACAGGCATCCTGAACATCAAGAAGGTCGTCGTCGGAAAGGACGGCGAGGAGCAGAACAATACAGATGAGTTCCCGGTGCGCGTGTGGCTTGATGCGCTTCCGGCAGGGGAAGCGGGGCAGGAGCCGCTGATTGCTTCACAGTTTAATACACTTCCGTGGACAAATGCAGGAAACTACCCGAAGCAGAACGGCGAGAACTACTATAGATATTACACAGACCTCAGCATTCCGGCGAATGATATCATCAGCATTGCCGGAATCCCGGATGGCACGGGCTACTATGTGGAGGAGCTCACCTCCAATATGAATATGCCGCGTGGCTATGTCGAGGACTATGCGGGTCTCGGCACGGCGGGAAGCATCACCGGAAATGGTGCTGTCACTGCGCTGATCGTGAACTACAGAGAGGACGCAGAGCAGAGCATCATCATCAAGAAGAGCTGGCAGAAGGACGACGAGAAGAAGCGCCCGGCTTCCGTAAAGGTGAAGCTTGTGCCGCACATAGGCTCCGCGGACGGCGAGGTCGTCGAGGAGCTTGTGCATGAGTACGAGCTCACAAAGCAGGACGGCTGGTACAAGGTCATCACAGGCAACAAGCTCTTTGCCACCATGTCCGACGCATCGAAATCTGACGCGCGGAAGCAGGCGGAGGCATTGATCGTCGGCACGAAGTCCAATGCGGCCTCGAAGGCAAACGCACGGCATCTCAAGGGGCTTACCCCGAGCGATGCACTGGTGGATGAGAACGGCAAGCTGCTGGACGGCGATATCGTGAACGATATTGTTGAGGGCATCAAGGACTTCTTTAAGAAGATCTTTGGTATTGAGGATGAGATTGTCTGGACTGTCGAGGAGATCAAGGTTCCGGCGGGCTATGAGAGCAAGGTTTCTGATCCGATTGAGACGGAGAAGGGACTGAGCTTTGAGATCACCAATACCGGAACGAAGACAGATACTCCGGACAAGCCGGATGATCCGAAGACCCCGGATAAGCCGAACAACTCAGGCGGCAGCAGCTCGGGTGGCGGCAGCTCAAGCAGCGGCGGACATCGTCACAATGGCGGTAGCACTGTTCCGGCAGGTCCGGGACTGAATCCGGTTCCGGTAACTCCTGAGCCCGCAGCTCCGGCAGCACCCACCACAGGGCGCAGCGGCAGTCTGCCGAAGACCGGAGAGAGAGCCGCACTTCTCGGAGAGCTGCTTGCGGTACTTGCCCTGATGGCGGGCGCATGGGCACTCCTTGGTGGAAAGCGGAAGGAGCAGTGAACAGAGCGCGGTCTCGTAGCAGGAACTGAGATACACAGAAAAGTGATACAGTGAATTGCGGTGCACAGCGCAGGAGAGCTCAGGCTCTCCTGCGTCGCTGTAATAGATTGAAAATTGATGGAGGCGGCAGTTGTGATGAACAGGAAATTGGTGGCAGTATTCAGTGTGAGCGGCGTGACAAAGAAACTGGCAGAGCGGATCGCAGCGCTCTGCGACGGAGATTTTCTGGAGATCATTCCGGAGACAGCCTATACGGCTGCAGATCTTGACTGGAAGAACCTGCAGAGCCGCAGCAGCGTAGAGATGAGGGACAAGAGCTCACGGCCGGCCATCGCGGCGGCATGCAGAGTCGCCAATATGGAAGAGTATGATACGATTTATGTCGGCTTTCCGATCTGGTGGTATGTCGCGCCGACTATCATCAACACATTTCTGGAGCAGTATGATCTGAAGGGAAAGAAGATCATTCCCTTTGCGACTTCCGGCGCCAGCGGTATGGGAAAGACCAATGAGGAGCTTGCGCCGTCATGCAGGGGAGCCAAGCTCCTGGAAGGAAGGCGCTTTGAGGCAAATGTCGGTGACGAGGAGCTGCGGGCGTGGCTTGCGGAGGCCTGAAAAGTCTTTGATCCGCCTCAGGCGCTCTTGCAGTGGGGTGCTGAGTCAGAGGATAGTGACAGGAGATATCAATGATAAAGATTTACGGTATGGAGAGCTGCCCGGACTGCAGCTGGCTCTATGAACAGCTGAAGGGCAGAGAGGACGAGTTTCAGTATATTGACATCGGCAGACAGGTCAGAGGGTTGAAGGCTTTCTTAAGGCTTCGGGACAGCAGTGCGGTCTTTGATGCCTGCAGAGCCGATGGTTCTGTGGGGATTCCCTGCTTTGTGAGAGAGGACGGGAGCATCACTCTGGTTCCGGAGGAGGCAGGGCTTTTGAGCCGGCCGGAAGAAGAGCAGTCAGCAGGGCAGGTGTGCAGTCTTGACGGTTCGGGCTACTGAAACGGGGGAGGGTCAGGGACGCTTGTCCCTGACCTTCTTTTCTTTCAGTCTGACGAAGGGAGCGCGGACACAAAACTTTCTCTTTTGAATGCGAAGAGTTGTGCTAAAATAAAAATTAAGAGATTGGATGTCAGGCGGAGTGGGAGAGGAGCTTACGATGGTAAATTTTGAGTATCAGACACCAACCAGACTTATGTTTGGAAGGGATGCGATCAAAAAGCTGCCCGCTGTGATGGAGCGCTTCGGAAAGCGCGTGCTGCTGAGCTATGGCGGCGGAAGCATCAAACGGACGGGGCTTTATGCGAAGGTGAAGGAGCTGCTTCCGGACTATGAGATCACGGAGCTCTCCGGCATCCAGCCGAATCCGAAGTACGATCCGAGCGTGCTGGACGGCGTGAGCCTTTGTAAGGAGAAGCAGATCGAGGTGATCCTTGCGGTCGGCGGGGGGAGCGTGCTGGACTGCTCAAAGGCCATTGCGGCAGGCGCATGTTATGATGGAGAGCCGTGGGATCTGATCAGCGGAAAGGTGAAGGCGAAGGCGGCACTTCCGATTGTCGATATCATTACGCTGGCGGCGACCGGCAGTGAGTACGACTGCGGAGGCGTGATCTCCCGCACGGAGACCAACGACAAGATAGGATATATGGATGCGCTTCTTTTTCCGGTGGTCTCCATTCTGGATCCGGTCTATACCTTCACAGTGTCGAGGCGGCAGACGGCGGCCGGAACCGCAGATGCGATGAATCATGTGATGGAGCAGTATTTCACCGGAGAGAGCACGCTTCTGAATGACGGCTTCATGGAGGCGACGCTGAAGAGCCTCATGGTTAATGTGCGAAAGGCGCTCGAGAATCCGGAGGACTACAATGCGCGCGCGGAGCTGATGCTTGACTGCACATACGGCTGCAACGGCATACTGTCGCTGGGCAGCAGCTACTCCGGATGGCCATGTCACGGAATGGAGCATGCGCTCTCGGCTTATTACGACATCACCCACGGTGAGGGCCTTGCCATTATCACGCCGCGCTGGATGAAGCATATTTTGAGTGAGAAGACAGTGGAGCGCTTTGTGAAATACGGCGTGAATGTCTTTGGGATTGATCCGGAACTCGGGAGGTTTGAGATCGCGGAGCGCGCCATACAGGCGACCTATGATTTCTTTGCGTCCATCGGTATTCCGATGCATCTCAAGGAGCTGGGGATTGATGAGGGACGAATCGATGAGATGGCGCGGCATGTGGCGGAGAATGAGGGGCTGGAGTATGCCTGGGCTCCGCTGAAGCAGAGGGATATTGCGGATATCTTCCGGGCGTCGCTGTGAGCCGGGTGGGATTGAAGCGAGGGTCATGCAGACTATTACACAGAGGCGGAAGCCGGAAGGAGACATCACCATGCTGGAAATCGGAACAAAGGCGCCGGAGTTTACGCTGCCGGATCAGAACGGAGAGCTGCACAGTCTGAGGGATTACCTGGGCAGGAAGGTTGTGCTCTACTTCTATCCGCGGGACAACACACCCGGCTGCACGAAGCAGGCCTGCAGCTTCGGGGAGCTCTATCCGCAGTTTACGGAGAAGGGAGCTGTGGTGCTGGGAGTCAGCAAGGACAGTGTGCAGTCGCACAAGAAATTTGAGGAGAAGTACGGTCTTCCCTTTACCCTCCTCTCGGATCCGGAGCTTCAGTGCATTCAGGCCTACGATGTCTGGAAGGAGAAGAAGAATTACGGGAAGGTCAGCATGGGAGTTGTCCGGACAAGCTACCTCATAGATGAGAGCGGTGTGATTGTGAAGGCCTTTGGGAAGGTGAAGGCGGCGGAGAATCCGCAGCAGATGCTGGAAACACTGTAAAATGCAAGAATCTGGGAGCTTCAGATGAGGATAATCATTTCACCTGCAAAGAAGATGAACCGGGAGGATGCACTTCCCTGGAGGACTGAGCCGTGCTTTTTAGGGCGCGCAGAGGAGATAAGGCGGTGTCTCAGGGAGAAGGGCTTTGAGGAGCTCCGGCAGCTCTGGGGCTGCAATGAAAAGCTTGCGGAGCTGAACTTCGAGCGTGTTCAGGAGATGGAGCTTGACCGGAACCTAAGCCCTGCGATTCTCTGCTATGAGGGGCTGCAGTATCAGTACATGGCGCCGAAGGTTATGAGTGGAAAGGCTCTGGAATACCTGCAGCGCACGCTGCGCATTCTGTCCGGCTTTTATGGGGTGCTGCGGCCCTTTGACGGCATAGTCCCCTATCGCCTTGAGATGCAGGCGAAGCTTTCTGTCGGCGGCGCAAAGGATCTCTACGCGTACTGGGGAGCTGCGCCCTGTCGTGCGCTGCTTGCGGATGGAGAGCGCGAGGTGCTGAATCTCGCGTCAAAGGAGTATTCGCGGGCAGTAGAGCCCTGGATTCCCGAGGAGGATGTTCGTTTTGTCAGCTGTATTTTTGCTGAGGAGAAGGACGGAAGGAGGATTCAGAAGGCGACGCTTGCGAAGATGGCACGGGGGGAGATGGTTCGTTTTCTCGCAGAGCAGGAGGCTGAGTCTGTGGAGACCGCAAAGAAGTTTACGGGGCTGGGCTTTTGTTTTGATGAGGCGGGCTCCGACGAGCGGGAATATCTGTTCTTAAAAAGGGCATGAAAGGATGATGGGATGGGGATGAGCGATATGGGACAGGGGCTGCGGCTCCCGGAGCAGCGAAAGGGGCGGCAGGGAGCGGGAAGGGCTGTGCGTCTTCTTCTGCTGGCACTGCTGCTTACCGCGAGCTATTCGCTGATACAGGACGCGATAATGGTTCTGCTGGGGGAGCTGTTCTATGAGGAGCAGCTGGAGTGGATGGATAGACTTCCCTTCCTTCTGGACAGCCTGCTCACGCTGCCGCTCTTTTTTCTCTACGGCTGGGGCTACTGCTATTTCTTTCGTGGGCGCACAGGAGCGCCCGGGCTCTCCGCAGAGGACTTCACGCTGCGTCACTTCGGACTCTGCCTGCTGTATGCGCTGGGTGCACTGGGGATCTCAAATCTCTGGTTTGTTCTGCTGGAGCATGTGCTGCTTCCGAATGCCTTCTGGCAGGAGAGTCTGGACAGCTTCAGTGAGGCCTGGGACGGCGTCCAGCCCGGAGACTATCCCTTTATGCTCTTCTCTACCGTGCTGCTGGGGCCCGTGGTCGAGGAGATACTGTTCCGCGGGCTCATCATCAATGTGCTGGATCGGGTGAGGCGGGGGATGATGCCGGCAATCGTCTCGGGGCTGCTCTTCGGGCTCTTTCATATGGAGCCGGTGCAGGTGGTTTACACCGCGCTTCTGGGAATTGTGCTGGGGATCGTCTATGAGAGAACACGGCGGCTGGACATCACGATCACGATTCATATTTTGAATAATTTTCTTACGGAGGCTGCCGGCTGGCTGCCGACAGATGCACTGTATGAATGGCTGGTGCTGTTTGAGATGCTGCTCTGCCTGCCGCTGCTCTATTCTGTAGATACGGTGCGGCGCACAGGAAGCTTCCGTTTCCGGAGAGCCGGGGCTTCCGATACAATAGAAATCATCTGAACTCGGCCCATGAAGAGAAAATAGAAGGAGGAAGGACATGAAAAATTATAGGAAGTGGCACAAGTACAGTGCAGTCATTATGTTCATCAGCGCAGTGATCTGCATGTACACGGGACATCGCATGACGAATCCTAAAAAGAAGGCGTAATTCTGTATTATGCACTGTTTTTTCTGAAATATTTCTGGTAAAATCTTGAATAGAACAAAAGTAACTTTTGCCAATGAAAGGAGCAGGCATGGGACTGATTAAGGCAATAGCCGGAGCGGCGGGAGGCGTACTGGCGGACCAGTGGCGCGAATATTTCTACTGCGAAGCACTGGAGATGGATGTGCTGATGACCAGGGGTCATAAGCGCAGCGGAGCAAGATCCTCCAACACCAAGGGAAGCGACAATATTATCTCCAATGGCTCCGTTATAGCGGTGGCAGACGGGCAGTGCATGATCATCGTAGATCAGGGCAAGGTCGCTGAGATCTGCGCGGAGCCCGGTGAATTTACCTACGACAGTTCCTCCGAGCCCTCAATTTTTTACGGATCCCTGAGTGAGAGCGTTGTACAGAGCTTCCAGAATATCGGCAAGCGTTTCACCTTCGGAGGGGAGCCGCCGAAGGACCAGAGGGTGTATTATCTGAACACCAAGGAGATCATGGGGAATAAATACGGGACGGCAAACCCGGTTCCCTTCCGTGTGGTAGATCAGAACATCGGATTGGATCTGGATATCGCAGTGCGCTGCTTCGGTGAGTACAGCTATAAGCTGACTGACCCCATCCTGTTCTACACGCATGTCTGTGGAAATCAGGCGCAGGAGTATCGCAGAGATCAGATTGACAGTCAGCTGAAGACAGAGCTGCTCACAGCGCTGCAGCCGGCCTTCGCAAAGATCTCTGATATGGGGATACGCTATTCGGCGGTGCCGGGGCATACCATGGAGCTCGCGGACGCGCTGAATAATATTCTTTCGGAGAAATGGCGCGATCTGCGCGGCATCGAGATCATCTCCTTCGGCGTCTCCAGCATCAAGGCGAGCGAGGAAGATGAGAAGATGATCAAGGAGCTGCAGCGCAATGCGACCTTCCGCAATCCGAACATGGCGGCGGCACATCTGGTCGGCGCACAGGCGGCGGCGATGCAGGCGGCGGCGAGCAATCAGAGCGCAGGGCCGATGATGGCCTTCGCGGGTATGAATATGGCGGGAAATGCCGGCGGCATGAATGCACAGGACCTCTTCGCCATGGGACAGCAGCAACAGATGCAACAGCAGCAGGCGCAGGCGGCGGCGCCTCAGATGCAGCCGCAGTCCGCGGCGGCCGGTGCGACAGCCGGAGCGGGGACAGCGGGGCAGTGGACCTGCCCGTCCTGCGGACATCAGGCGAGCGGAAAGTTCTGCCCCGAGTGCGGCGCGAAGAAGCCGGAGCAGCCGGAGGGCTGGACCTGCCCGTCCTGCGGCAAGGTAAATCAGGGGAAGTTCTGCCAGGAGTGCGGCAGCAAGAAGCCTGCAGGCGTGCCGCAGTACAAGTGCGACAAGTGCGGCTGGCAGCCTGAGGATCCGACCAATCCTCCGAAGTTCTGCCCTGAGTGCGGAGATCCCTTTGGAGACGAGGATATTATCTGATTGGAATCTGATGTGAGGAGTATGGGAGTCACCCTGTGCTGTGCACAGGGTGACTTCTTGTCCGATGGTAAAACAGCCTGAAGGAGAGAAGCAGTGAATAGTTTGATAGTGTCCCTGAATGCGGTACTGCCCTTTGTACTGTACATGAGCTTTGGTTATGGCGTGAGGAGATGCGGCATTGCATCTATGGAATTTCTGCGAAAGCTGAATGCACTGGTCTTCACCGCTTTCTTTCCGCTGATGATGTTCGATAACATCTATTCCATGAGCAGCGAGACTGCGATCAGTCCCTCCTTCATGCTGTTTTCCATACTCTCGGTGATCGTGGTGATCCTGCTCAGTACACTGATCACCGCCCGTCTGGTGCGGGACAGACAGAAGGTTCCGGTTCTGATTCAGGGTATATACCGGAGCAATATCCTGCTGTTTGCAATCCCGATCACGCGGACCATGTTCGGTGACGGGCCTGTGGCGCTCGCGACAGCGCTTGTCGTGCTGATCGTACCGATCTACAATCTCTCAGCGGTGGTGCTGCTCGAATACTTCTCCGGGAGAGAGCGGAGCAGCCTTCTGGAGCTGCTCAGAAATATTGTCATGAATCCTCTGGTGCTGGGTGTGCTTGTGGGACTCGCCTTTCGTGCGCTGGGTATTCAGGTTCCGTATACTGCGATGAAAGTGGTGCGGCAGTATTCAGACATGACGACCCCGCTCGCCCTCTTTATTCTCGGCGGAACGCTGGAATTTGGAGCGATGAGAAAGAATATGCGCTATCTCATCGGAATCCTCGTGACGAAGCTTATGGTGGTTCCGGCGATCATGCTGCTGCTCGGCTTGGCCCTTGGCTTTGATGCGATGGAGCGCTTTGTCGTATTCACGCTTTACGCCACGCCGGTGGCGACGGCGACCTTTCCCATGGCCCAGGCCATGGGCGCGGATGCGGAGCTCGCAGGGGAGGAGGTCGTGTTGTCAACGACACTTTCTGTCGTGACGCTCTTTTTCTGGATTACACTCATGCAGAATATGGGAATGTTCTGAAGGAAAATGATAGTATCCTGCCGATTTTTGTGCAGAATCACGGCACCCCTATTGTGTCAGATAATATTTCGTTTTATAATACAGTTAACAAAATATACACACAAAGGAGGGCCTCACTATGAAGGATATTCAGTATTCCAAGATATACACCACAGGCTGCGGCGCCCCGCTCAAGATACGGAGCGGACATTTTGCTTCAAACCACGCGCATCTGAACTACTATATCGATGTGACGACCCTCAAGACGAGAGCGTCAGAGGCACATGAGATCGCGAATGCGCTCACGGCGATGTATCTTTACGGAACGGTGATAGATACGATTGTCTGTATGGAGGGAACAGATGTGATTGGTGCTTTTCTCTCTGAGGAGCTCACAAAATCCGGATTTCTCTCGACCAATGCGCATAAGACGATCTATGTCGTGCATCCTGAATTCAACATGAATTCGCAGCTTATATTCCGCGACAATCTGGTTTCGAAGATTGCAGGGAAGAATGTTATGATACTGATGGCGAGCGTGACGACGGGCAAGACGCTGAATAAGGTTCTGGAATGCATTCAGTACTATCAGGGAAAGCTTGCAGGTATCTCTGCGATCTTCAGCGCACTGGAGGAATATGACGGGATGCGTATTTCCGCAGTTTTCGGAAAAAGCGATCTGCCGGAATATGCCTCCTGGGACTATCGCGTCTGTCCGCTCTGCAAGGCGGGAGAGAAGCTGGATGCGCTGGTGAATGCCTATGGCTATGCTTCTCTGGGATGACACAGGATATATTTTCACGGAGAGAGCGTGTTTTTGAAGTGAGAGAAGCTGAGGCGCTGCGTCGGTGCGGGAGCTGCGCTGAGTAAGGCTGCTGAAGTGATTCATTTTTCCCTGCAAAATCTGTGAGTGGATTTTGCAGGGATTTTTGATGAGAGGTTTCCCGAACAGCTTCCTGTTCCTGGAATTTGAGCTGTCCCTGTGATAAAATGGCAAAAAATCCTGAGGGGGAATCACAGCTTGAAAGAGCCGGAGATTACAGAGATCAATCACAGAGAAATATACCGCTATCTGGGCTGTCGCGGCCGGATTCCGGAGGGAGAACTCACAGAATTGGTAGAGAGCTGTGCGGCGGAGCTTTTAAAAAGGGCGGAGCCAAGACATATACTTTGCCGCGTTCCCCTGGAATTTATCAAGCCGTCGCACATGAAGCTCGCCGGAATGGAGATTTGGAGCCGTGATCTCGGCAGGAATCTCCGTGGATGCAGAGAGGCATATCTCATGGCTGCGACATTGGGTTTTGCGCCTGAGCAGCTCATCCGGCGGGCTGAGGCGCTGGGACAGCAGAGCAGGGCGCTCATCTATGATGCCGCGGCAAGCGCCATGATAGAGACTTATTGTGACGCGTTGAATGACGCGCTGCGGAAGGAGGTCGTGGCAGAGGGCCATGTACTGAGGCCGCGCTTTTCCCCCGGGTACGGAGACCTCTCGCTGAGCCTGCAGACGGAGTTCATGCGCGTGCTGCAGCTTAAGAGGCAGCTTGGGATTACGCTGACGGAGAGTCTTCTCATGCTGCCGTCGAAGTCTGTGACTGCGGTCATCGGAATTGCGGAGGCAGAGAAAGCGGACGGGAAAGAAGAGGGGCAGCTGCGCTGCGCGGATTGCAGTCAGGAGCATTGCATCTATTCATACAGTGAGGCGGAGAAATGAAGAGGCTATTTTCAGAGCGGCTCGGGAGAGAAAGACTATACTGGGACGGCGGAACGGGCTCTGTTCTTCAGGCCAGAGGCTTAAGGGGTGGGGAGCTTCCGGAGCGCTGGAACCTCACGAGACCGGAGGAGATCAGGGCGCTTGCGGAGGCATATTACCTTGCGGGCAGTGACATTGTGAACAGCAATACCTTTGGCGCGAACCGCCTGCATTATCCGGATCGCAAAGAGCTGCGGGAGATCGTACAGCGAGGTGTGTGTCTTGCGGCAGAGGGACGGAGACTGGCGGGAAGAAAGGACGCCTTTGTGGCGCTGGATGTGGGGCCAACGGGCAGACTGCTCTCCCCGATGGGAGATCTCGACTTTGAGGAAGCTGTGGAAATATTTGCGGAGGTGATGCACTGGGGCGAGGAGGCAGGCGCAGAGCTCATTCTGATTGAGACGATGAGTGACAGTCTGGAGGCAAAGGCTGCCGTACTTGCCGCAAAGGAACACACAGCTCTCCCGGTCTGTGTCACCATGGTTTACGATGAAAAAGGAAAGCTGCTCACCGGCGGAACGGTGCAGAGTGTGACCGCGATGCTGGAGGGATTGCGCGTCGATGCACTCGGCGTGAACTGCGGCTTCGGTCCGCGCAAGTTTGTGCCGTTGGTCAGAGAGCTCATGGAGATCAGCTCCCTTCCTGTGATTGCTAGCCCGAATGCGGGGTTGCCCGGCGTGCGGGAGGGGCAGATAGTGTATGATCTCGGCGCGGAGGAGTTTGCGGAGGAGATGTGTGCCATCGCAGAGTTGGGAGTACAGGTACTTGGTGGATGCTGCGGCACGACGCCGGAGTATATCCGGAGGGAGATTGAGAAGACACGGGGGATTCCGTTCCGGAGGCCGGAGCCAAAGCATCGCTCTGTGATATCCTCTTTCTCCCGGGTAGTGGAGATCGGAAACCGTCCGGTGATCATAGGGGAGCGCATCAATCCGACCGGGAAGCAGGAGCTAAAGGACGCGCTGCGGAGCGGTCAGCTGGAGTACCTTCTGGAGCAGGGAATCTCACAGGAGGAGGCAGGAGCGGAGGTTCTGGACGTCAACGTGGGATTACCGGATATTGATGAGCCTGCTCTGCTGGAGCGGGTTGTTGCCAGTCTTCAGTCTGTCACGGCACTGCCTCTGCAGCTGGACACAACAAATCCGGCGGCGCTGGAGCGGGGGCTCCGCTGCTACAACGGCAAGGCTCTGATTAATTCTGTCAATGGGAAGCAGGAGAGTATGGATGCAGTTTTTCCGCTGGCGGCCAAGTATGGCGGGGTGGTGGTGGCGCTCGCGCTGGATGAGGGCGGAATACCGGAGACTGCGGAAGGGAGAATCGCTGTCGCAAGAAAGATATACCGCGAGGCAAAGCGCTATGGAATCGCTGCGGAGGATATCGTGGTCGATGGTCTTGCCATGACGATATCCACGGACGGCACGGCTGCGCAGACGACGCTGGAGACTGTGCGGCGGGTGTGCGACGAGCTGGGGGGACATTCCATACTCGGGGTCTCCAATATATCCTTTGGCTTACCGCAGCGCGATATGCTGAATGCATTCTTCTTTGCCATGGCGCTGCAGAGCGGGCTCTCGCTCGCAATTGTCAATCCGAACAGCGAGGCGATGATGGCAGCCTTTCATGCACATCTGGCGCTCTCCGGAGCGGATGCGCAGTGCGCAGAGTATGTGCGTCGCTATGCCTCTGCCCCGGCACTGTTTCAGGGCGGAGAGCCGGGACAGTGTGTGTCGAGGGTACGAGGTGCAGAGAAAGGGCAGACAGAGGAAGCAGAAGAGGGAGCAGAAGAGGGAGCTGGAGTGGTTTCGACTGCGCTGGGAGAGAGCATACGAAACGGAATGAAGCGGAGGGCGGCGGAGGCCGCGGAGACTGCAATTCAAAGCGGAGCAGATCCGCTGGAGCTCGTAAACCGCGAGCTGATCCCTGCGCTTGATGCTGTGGGACGAGGCTTTGAGCGCGGTGACATTTTCCTGCCGCAGCTTCTCATGAGTGCAGAGGCGGCAAAGGCCGCCTTTCAGCCGGTAAAGGAAGCACTGCGTGGAACGGAGCGCCCCTCGAAAGGAAAGATTATTCTTGCCACAGTGAAGGGAGATATTCATGATATTGGCAAGAATATCGTAAAAGTGCTGCTGGAGAACTATGGCTACGAGGTGCTGGATCTCGGAAAGGATGTCCGGCCGGATCTGGTTGCGGAGACCACCGTCCGGGAGCAGGTGAAGCTGGTCGGGCTCAGCGCGCTGATGACGACGACAGTAGTCGGAATGGAGGAAACCATCGCGCTGCTCAGAGAGCAGAGTCCGGAGACAAAGATCGTCGTCGGCGGTGCAGTGATGACGCAGCGCTATGCGGAGCGGATCGGAGCTGACTGCTATGCGCGGGAGGCCATGGATACAGTGCGCTACGCAGATCAGATTCTCGGAAAGGAAAGTTTTGACGGAGGGTTATAAAATGTGATATGATGCTCACGTCTGTGCCAAAAGGCACAGAGAAAAAAGGGAAGAAGGGATATGAGATGAATGCACCTGCAGAAATTGCGGCAAATTATGTAAAGGTCGGAAAAGGAAAGATTGAGCTTCCGACCCTGAATATGTTTTTGCTCTCCCTGCTGGCCGGTATGTACATTGCATTTGGTGCAATTGGAAGCCAGGCAGCGGCACTCCTTGTACAGCCTGCGGCGCTTGGCAAGTTCATGGGGGCCTGGGTATTTCCGACGGGGCTTATGCTCGTGCTGCTGGCGGGGGCAGAGCTCTTTACGGGAAACTGTCTGCTGGTTATTCCTGTGCTGCAGGGCGAGGCCGGTCTCACGGGGATGCTCCGAAGCTGGGCGATTGTCTTTGTCGGAAATCTTGCAGGCGGAATGCTGATCGCGGCAGCGGCGACAAAGTCACATGTCTTTTCTCAGTGTGACGGCGCGTTTGCAGAGACCGTGGTCAGAGTCGCCGGGGCGAAGACTTCGCTCTCATTTTCCGATGCCTTTTTCAGGGGAATACTCTGTAATATCCTGGTCTGTCTCGCGGTGTGGGCTGCATTTGCCGCCAGAGAGCTGGCCGGAAAGATACTGGCGCTCTACCTTCCTATCATGGTCTTTGTGCTCTCAGGCTATGAGCACTCGATTGCAAATGCTTATTTTATTCCGGCGGGGATTTTTGCCGCGGGAGAGTATGGCATTGCCGCGGAGGGGCTTGGCTGGTACGGATTTTTTGTTCGGAATCTGCTTCCGGTGACGCTTGGCAATATTGTCGGAGGTGTGCTGATCGGCATCATTTACTGGGCAGTTTATCTGAGAGGAAAGAAGAGCTGAGTGGAAATCGCTGTGTGAATGGACAGCAGCTTTTCAAACAGTATTATGAATAAAGTAAAAAGTCCGGCAGAATTCTCTTTTGGGGATTCTGCCGGATTTTCGTACAGTGCCTTTTATTTGGTTCCGAAGATGCGGTCTCCGGCATCGCCGAGACCGGGAAGGATATAGGCGCTTTCGTTCAGCTGACGATCCAGATGTCCGACATAGATCTGAACGTCTGGATGTTCCTTTTTGAGCCGCTCAAGTCCCTCAGGAGCCGCAATGATGCACATGAATTTGATCTTTCTTCCGCCGTGCTGCTTGATGAGATTCAATGCGCCACAGGCAGAGCCTCCGGTTGCGAGCATGGGGTCGGTGACAACGATTGTGCGCTCCTCAATCGGTGTTGGCAGCTTGCAGTAATACTCCACCGGATCATGGGTCTCAGGGTCGCGGTACAGTCCGATGTGTCCGACCTTCGCAGTGGGAACCAGAGCGAGGATGCCGCTTACCATGCCGAGGCCTGCCCGGAGGATGGGGACAATCGCGAGCTTTCGTCCTGCGATTACCGGGGACGGAGTGGTCTCCATCGGTGTCTCTACCTCAATATTCTCTGTTGCGAGATCGCTCAGCGCCTCATAGCCCATAAGCATTCCGATCTCTTCTACCAGCTTGCGGAACTCATTCGTTCCGGTTGTCCTGTCACGAAGACGTGTGATTTTGTGCTGTACCAGCGGATGCCTGTTAATGAATACTTCTCCCATGTCCGTCCTTTCCCGACTTGATTGTCTGTGCTGTTTTCATCTTTCAGAATATTCATAAGTTCTTCCTGATTCTAGCACTTTCAAGCGCGTAATACAACGGCAAGTCAGTTGGCTTCGTCCTGGTCAAAGGCTGATTTTGCTACCATGCGATGCAGCGCAAGTACGGCAAGCAGGTTTGGTATGACCATGAGGCCGTTGAACATATCGGACATATCCCAGACGAGATTCACCTTCAGCATGGAGCCGATCAGGATGCAGATGACGACGATGACGGCATAGAGCTTCACTGCGCCCTGTCCGAATAGCACCTTCACATTTGCCTCTCCGAAGAAGTACCAGCTGATGATTGTGGAGAAGGCGAAGAAGAGCAGGCAGATCGCGACAAAGCCGCTGCCGAGCTTTCCGAGCCCTGTAGAAAAGGCCGCCTGTGCAAGCACAGTGCCGGTGCGTCCGCCGCTCACCGGCTCCAGTACGCCGGAGGAGAGGATGACGAGGGCCGTCATGTTCAGAACCACAAAGGTGTCGATGAAGACGCCGATCATGGCAGTTTCACCCTGATCTCCCGGCTTTTCAACCTTTGCCATTGCATGCGCGTGTGGAGTGGAACCCATGCCGGCCTCATTCGAGAAGAGCCCGCGGGCCACACCGAAGCGGACTGCGGCCTTTACAGTGAGGCCGGATGCCGCGCCGTAAACTGCCTCCGGACGGAAGGCACAGATGAAGATGGATGCGATGGCCGAGGGAAGATTGCGGTAGTTGATGAAGAGCACGGTGACACCGCCGATGAGATAGAGCAGGGCCATGACGGGGACAATTTTCTCCGTGAATGCGGCGATGCGGGAAATACCTCCGATGAAGATGAAGCCCGCAATAAAGGCGCAGAGCACGCCGACCGCGACTTTCGGAATGCCAAAGGCCTCATAGAAGGCCTCGCTGATGGAATTGGACTGCACCATGTTTCCCATGAAGCCGAGTGCCAGAATGATTGCGATTGAGAAGAAGGCACCGAGGAAGCTGCCAAAGGGGCCGCGGAAGGCTGCGTGAATGTAGTGCACCGGACCGCCGCTGATATGACCGCTTGCGTCGCGGGTGCGTGTCTTCTGCGCGAGCACCGCCTCACCGTAGATGGTCGCCATGCCGAAGAAGGCAGAGATCCACATCCAGAAGATGGCACCGGGACCGCCGGAGAAGAGCGCTGTCGCACAGCCTGCGATATTTCCTGTGCCTACCTGTGCGGCGATCGCGGTGGTGAGCGCCTGAAAAGAGCTCATTCCATCCTTATCTGCGCGGTCTCCGTTGAGGGAGAAGCCGGAAAATACGCGTTTCCAGGCGCGCCGGAAGAGACGTATCTGGACAAAGCGGGTGCGGAAGCTGTAGAAGATTCCGGTTCCGACCAGAAGGAACAGAAGCAGGTTCCGATCCCACAGGATACCGTTGATGAATGATACGATGCGACTCAGCATTTCCATAGTAACCCCCCCCGTAGTAAGTGCTTTTTGGCTTTTGTCGCCCATATTAACATGTGAAGCCGTGCAGGTCAATAAAAAGTTTGCTGTATGCGGTCATTTGTCCGCAAGAGAGAGAGCTCTGCATGAAGGGGAAAATGCGCGGGCGGGCAGACTCGAGCTTTTTAAACAGCCGAAAATCTTGCGAAAAGAGTAAAGAAGTTGTCAGTTTCCTTTTAATATGGCTTTGTGCTATACTGATAACGAACATCTGGAAGGAAGGTTCATCCATGCTGAACGAAGATAAAATCCGGCTGATGAATGAGATCGCCATATATGCGAAGCGCGAGGGCAGAAGGGAAAATCCCGCGCAGAAATATTTTCGCGGAGACTATGTGGCAAAGCACGTGCTTCAGTCTTTTTTTGCCTATACGCTGAGTGCGGCACTGTTTCTCGGGGTGTTCTCTCTCTATCGGCTGGAGGCTATTCTGTCCATGGTGAATGTGATGGATGTGCTGGAAAAGCTGAAGCATATCCTGATTTTTTATGTGCTGGGGCTGTTATTGTTTGAGGCGCTGACAGTCATCATATACAGAAGAAAATACAGTGAGGCGAAGGAGAGACGTCTTAAGCACCTCACGCGTCTGAACCGTCTGAAAAAGCGCTATGAGATTCAGAATCGCCAGAGGGAGCTGATAAAGGAGGGCGGAAGAAATGCTTAAGCTTCTGGTCCTTCGGGACAGGGTCAAACAGCTGTACGGCAGATATAGCAGCGCTGTGAGTATGGCGCTGCGCTTTTTGCTGTCTCTTAGTTCCATGCTCCTCTTAAATGGTGCGCTGGGCTATATGAAGGCGCTGCGGGCGCCGTTTATTCCGCTGGCGCTTGCCTTTGTCTCCGCCTTCTGTCCCTGGGGCGGAATCTGCTGGATTCTCGCCTTCTTTCTGCTCGCGCATATCTTTGCGGTGTCTCTGGAATTTGCTCTTTTCACAGCGGCTTTTCTTCTGATTGTTGCACTGCTCTACTACGGCTTTACGCCGGGAGACAGTGTCCTTCTGATCATTACGCCGCTGTTGTTTGTGCTGAAGCTTCCCTATCTTGTTCCTATTCTGGTCGGGCTCAGCGGTGCGCTTGCAGCAGTGATTCCCATGAGCTGCGGCGTTGTGATCTACTATATTCTTCAGTATGTGCGGGGAAATGCCGGTCCGCTGACCAATGTGGACTCTGTGGATATTGCACAGAAATATGTGCAGATGCTGAACGGTGTCATCATGAACCGCGGAATGCTGCTCTTTATTATTGCTTTTGCGATGGCAGCAATTGTGGTCTGGCTGATCCATTCCCTCTCAGTCTCCAATGCCTGGGAATGGGCTGTTTTCGCGGGGATGCTGGTGCTGCTTCTGGTCTTTTTTGGCGGTGTATTTCTCTATGGCATTAAACTTGACATTCTTCCGCTCATTCTGGGCTGTGTGCTCTCAGGGGGTGCTGCGGAGCTGTACCGCTTCTTTGTGTTCAGTGTGGATTACAGCCGGACAGAGTATACGCAGTTTGAGGATGATGATTATTACTACTATGTAAAAGCGGTTCCAAAGGTCTCGGTCTCCGCGCCGGATCTGAAGATACAGAAGATCAATACGGCCAGACGGCCAAAGCGCGCCAGGGATGGCGGAAGTAAGAACAAGGGGTAAGTGATGCAGCTGATGATGGAGTATCTTAGGGCGATGCTCGGGATGGCGCCGAGAATCACGCTGACGGGTGTGATTGAGATTGCGCTGATCGCCTGGATGGCATATGAATTTTTAAACTGGATCAGAGATACAAAGGCGTGGATCCTTCTGCGCGGTCTGATCTTTATCTTTGCTTTTGTGATTTTCTGCGTGATTCTGCATCTGGACACGATACTCTGGATACTGGGGCGGGTCGCAACCATCGCTGTGACGGCGCTGATCATCGTCTTTCAGCCGGAGCTCAGAAAGGCGCTGGAACAGCTTGGCAGCAGAAATTTTCTCACCTCCTTCAATAAAATGATTGCGGATGATGCAGATGCCTCGCAGTTTTCTGAACATACCATTAATGAGCTGGTGAAGGCCTCCTATGAGTTGGGGCGCGCGAAGACAGGTGCGCTGATGGTGATAGAGCAGGAGATTTCTCTGGGGGACATCGTCAGAACCGGAATTGATATCAACGGCATTGTCTCCAGTCAGCTGCTCATCAATATTTTTGAGCACAACACGCCTCTGCATGACGGAGCGGTGATTATCCGGGGCAATACGATTGCTTCGGCGACCTGTTATCTGCCGCTCTCGGACAATCTGTCCATCTCAAAGGAACTCGGCACACGTCACCGCGCAGCCATCGGAATCAGCGAGACGACAGACTCGGTCACGATTGTGGTTTCTGAGGAGACAGGCAAGGTATCAGTGGCCCGCAATGGAAGGCTGACGGTGATCCGTGATGCAGATACGCTACGCGGCATTCTGCAGGGACTGACAGCAGAGCAGGAGCCTCAGAGGCGTTTTGGCTTCAGCTTTCTGAGAGGGAAGGGGAAGAATGAAAGAAAGAGTGGTCAATAATCTGAGTCTGAAGCTCCTTTCGGTAGGATTGGCCTTTATTATCTGGCTGGCTGTCGTCAATATCTCAAATCCGGAGGTAACGAGAACCAAGACGGTCAGTCTGAATGTTGTAAACGGAGATGTCCTGAGCAATGCAGGCAAGGCCTACGAGGTGCAGAATGGTGAGACAGTAGTGGTGAGCTATCAGGTGAGAACCAGAGACGCCTATCGTATCACCGCGGATGATTTTCGCGCGAGCATCGATCTGCGCGATCTCTATGCGGTGACCGGCTCTGTTCCGGTCACGGTAGAGGTCATGAGGAACAAGGAGCTGATCAGCGGCACACCGACTGCACGGCCGGGGGTGGTTCGGGTTCTCACGGAGGATATCCAGAATAAGAGCTTCTCGCTCACAACCGCAACCGACGGGACTCCGGCGGATGGCTTCGAGGTGGGAAGTATGACACTCACGCCTGCGACAGTTATGGTCAGCGGCCCAGTGTCACAGGTCGGCAGGATCAGCTCGGCAGGTGTCCGGGTCAGTGTTGAGGGTATCTCGGACGATCAAATGGGCCATGCAGATGTCACCTATTATGACGCAAATGGAAATGAGATTTCCTTTGCGGAGGGGGAGATCTCCGTAGAGCCGAAGGAGATCTATTATGACATTGACATGCTTCGGGGAAAGAGCCTGCCGCTCAGCTTTACAGTGAGCGGAGAGGCTGCGGAGGGCTTTCGTCTCAGTGGGACAGAGTGTAGTGTGAAGTCCGTGGCTGTTGTAGGAGAGCACAGTCTGCTGGAGAATCTCACAGAGCTGAAGGTGTCCGGCCCCATGCTCAGCATTGAGGGGGCCAGGGAAGACAAGGATGTGACGCTGGATTTGAATCATTTCCTTCCGGATGGCGTAACAGTCAGCGGCAATCCTATCATCGTGGTGACGCTGAAGGTGGAGGCTCTGAACACAAAGGCGTTTCAGCTCTCGCTCGCCAGCGGGATCGATACGCGGGGCAAAAGGGAGGATTATGTATATCAGCTGACGCCGGATCTGCTCTCTGTGGAGCTGAGTGGTCTTCCGGAGGAACTGGCAGAGGTAGACGCAGCGGATTTAAAGGCGTATATTGACCTTACAGGCTTTGGTGTTGGGCTTCATGCGGGTGAGCTGAGGCTCACCGCGCCGGAGGGAACGACAGTCGCATCTGTCACACCCTTTACCGTGGTAGTCAGTCCGGAAAATGAGGGGCCCGGTGCACAGGCTGTAACGACGAGAGCAGCGGAGGAGACGCAGGATGAGAGCTCACAGAAGGAAACTGTGGGACCCGCAGATGAGAGCGCCGGGGAGACTCCGCATGGTGAGGCTGAATCGGAGGCCGCCACTGCCGGAAAGGATCATACAGCTGCTGCGTCAGAAGTGGGCGAGAGCAGTAAAACCAAGGCAAATCAGCAGTGAAAATCGATTGCAGAACAGGGGAGGAGAGCTATGGTCAGTCAGAAGGTTACGGTGCATAATCCCAGTGGACTTCATCTGAGACCGGCAGGAAATCTGTGCAAGGAGGCTCTGAAGTACAAGTGCAGAGTGGAGCTTCTGTTTCAGGGGAACGAGGCAAATGCGAAGAGCGTATTGAGTGTACTCGGAGCCTGTGTGAAGTGCGGGGATGAGATCGAGTACCGCTGCACGGGAGAGGATGAGGATGCTGCGCTCGCAGCGATGGTTGCCCTGACGGAGAGAGGCTTCGGAGAGGCAGAGTGAGCGTATGCCAGTTTATCTCATATTGTATCTTTCCAGTTTTCTGTTTGCCCGGATAGCGCAGTATGCTTTATCCGGGTTTGTTTTAATCTTTGCTGCTCTGGTGCTCTTTCTCTCAGATATGCGGAGAGGGGGCACGCCGCTGCATCTGAGAGCGCTCTATTCTCTGGGTTTTGTCGGCGGTCAGGGGATATCCTGTCTGAAGCTATCAAAATTGCAGACCAGCTGGGAGTGGCAGACCTGGGCAGCGCTCTTTCTCGCCTATACCGTGTTCTGGTTGGCCTTTGAGCTGTGCAGGCTCAACGCGGGACATGCAGCAATCAGGCAGCGGGGACGGAGAAGCAGATCTCTGAACAGCGGGAGACTCTTTCTTGCGATTGTCGGCATCACCCTCATCTCATGGATTGCGTTTTTGCTGGAGGTCCGTCTGCTGGGCTATGCTCCGCTCCTTGTGCGCGGCGTGCCCCATGCCTATTCATATTTTCATGTGAGCGGAGTGCACTACTTCACTGTATCCTGTGTGCTTGTGCCATCCCTCGCCGTGCTGTGGTTTGAGACGGAGCGGGAGCTCAGCCAGCGAAGAACACTGGGCGTGCTGCTCTGTGTTGTCTGCTCCTTTCTCATACCTCTGCTCTGTGTGTCGAGATTTCAGCTGATCCTTGCCGCGGTGACCGCGGCCTTCACGCTGCTCACACTGGAGCGGGGACAGATTCCGCTCTGGATTGCGCTGCCGGCAGGGCTCACACTGCTTCTTCTGTATGTGCTGCTCACGCTTGCGCGGAGCCATAGCGTCAGTTATTTGAACGATATCTTTGAGATGAAGCGGTCTCTTCCCATTTTTCTGAGTCAGCCCTATATTTATATTGCAAATAACTATGACAATCTGAACTGCCTCATCCGGGATTTGCCTGCACATACGCTTGGTCTGCGCGTGCTTTTTCCGCTCTGGGCGCTGACGGGACTCAAGTTCGTGTTTCCGTCTCTTGCGAGCTTTCCGCTGTACGTGACGAAGACGGAGCTCACGACAGTCACTCTTTTTTATGACGCGTGGTACGATTTCGGCATGCTGGGTATCGTCGTGTTTGCTGCACTGCTGGGGATACTGTCCTTTTATCTGGAGGAGAGACTTTTACAGGAGCATCACCCGCTTTTTTCCGTCTTCTATGCGCAGTTTGCTCTCTATATGGCACTTTCCTTTTTTACAACCTGGTTTTCCAATCCGGCGACCTGGTTTTACTTTATCGAGACTGCAGCGGTCTATCTCTTTGTGCGCGGCAGAAGGCGCTGAGACCGGGGGTTCCGGAAGGGAGATTTTATGAGTTATATTTCTGAATCGATGTGTCAGCTCCTTCAGAGCAATTCCGTGATACGAGAGATGTTTGAGGAGGGCAATCGCCTCGCGGTGGAATACGGGAGAGAGCAGGTGTACGACTACAGCCTGGGCAACCCGAATGTACCGGCGCCGGAGGCGGTGAGGTATGCGGCGGAGGAGATACTGGAGCATGAGGATCCCCGCCTGATACACGGCTATATGAGCAATGCAGGATTTCCGGAGGTGCGAAGAGCCGTGGCGGAGTCTCTGAATGAGCGCTTTCAGACTGCATATACAGAAAAGCAGCTCATTATGACAGCTGGCGCGGCGGCGGGGCTCAACATCTTGCTGAAGGCGATTCTGAACCCCGGGGATGAGGTGATTGTATTTGCCCCCTTTTTCTCGGAATACAGGAATTATGTCGGGAACTACGGGGGAAAGCTTGTAGTGGTGCCGGCGGATACGGAGAGCTTTCAGCCGGATCTCGCGGCGTTCTCCGGAGCGCTTAGTGCACGCACAAAGGCGGTTCTCATCAATACACCGAACAATCCCGCAGGGGTTGTGTACACGGCAGAGACGCTGCGGCGCCTGAATGCACTTATAGAAGAGGGGGAGCGTCGCTTTCGCAGCGTGATTCTTACCATTTCGGACGAGCCATACCGCGAGCTGGTCTACGACGGCGCAGAGGTCCCCTGGGTTCCCGCGCTCATTCCTCACGCGGTCGTTGTGTACTCCTACTCAAAGTCTCTGTCACTTCCGGGGGAGCGTATCGGCTGGCTCCTCGTGCCGGATACGGTACCGGAGGCAGAGGCGCTCGCGGAGGCTGCGACTGTCGCAAACAGAATCTGCGGCTTTGTCAATGCGCCCTCGCTGATACAGAGAGTGCTGATGCGCTGTCTGCATGAGCGCGCGGATGTCGCAGCCTACGACAGAAACAGGAAACTGCTTTACGGAGTCATGTCGGAGCTCGGCTTTTACTGTGTGCCTCCGCAGGGCGCCTTCTATCTGTTGGTGAAGGCGCCGGATGGAGATGACAGGAACTTTGCAGCGCTCTGTAAGAAATATCATGTGCTCGTGGTGCCCTGCAGCTCCTTTGCCTGTCCCGGCTATGTGCGCATGGCGTACTGTGTGTCTCACAGGATGATAGAGTGCTCGCTTCCGGCCCTGCGGGCCATTGCGGAAGAGTGTTTCGGGAGCGCGCTCAGAGCTTCCAGATCTTCTTCTTGAGCTTTTTCAAAAGACGGAAGATGAGATAGAGCAGGATCAGGACGGGAATCAGGAAGGGAAGTCCCGTGACGAGTCCCACGAAGAGATCGGTCAGTGCAGTGAAGAACGCATCTGCGTTTTGCGCGAGTCCCCGCTGTATCCGCGTGCTGACGGTGGCCTTTTCTGTGGCGCTGTAGCTCTTCACCTCGTGCAGATCCAGATAGATACTGGAGTAGTCTACCTGATTGTCGTAGAGGCGAAGCTGTGATTCGTAGGAGTTGAGCTCGTATTCGATCTCTGAGAGGCGGGTCTGTATGGCGATGATCGCATCCATGGATTCTGCATCTGCCATCAGTGCGAGCAGTCGCTCGCGCTCGGCGTTCAGCGCCTCTTTATGGCTCTCAATGTCCGTGTACTGAAGGGTGACATCCTCAACCTGCTCAGAGCGTGAGGTGACATTGCCGAGACCATCCAGCTCCGTGAGGAAGCCATCCAGCTGTGCAGAGGGAACGCGCAGAGTGAGGGAGGCGCTTCGTCCGTAGTAATTTCCGCTGCCGTAGAGTGTGTAGTCGGAATCCAGCATGGAGCTTCCGTCCACCCAGCTGCTCTCAATGTAGCCGCCGAGCGCCGCGACGCGCTTCTGTATGCTCTGGAGCAGCAGATCGAAATCTGTGCTCTCGAGACGTAAGTTCACGGTCTTTATAAGCTTTCGGCCGGCTGCGGCCTGCACTGCACTGCTGTCTGTCCCCGCGTCCCCCTCGGGGTGTGCTTCCTTCTCACCGTTTTGCGCGGCAGAGTCTGCGCTGTAGTCATATGCCGCCGCGGGGGAACCGGAGAGCGCGGTCTCCTCATAGGCTGCCTGTGCGGGATAGTCCGCAGCAGCCCCTGCGGTTTTCGCCGCTCTGGAGGAGCCGCCGCAGGCAGTCAGAAGCAGAGAGCTTCCGATAAAGAGAACTGACAGAGTCCGGATCACCGGAGAAAGGATGCTGTAAATGTGTTTTTTCATAGGGAGTCTCCTTTTCTTTCATAAGCGTATTTTGACGGTTTCGTGAGCACTGATTCAGGGGCTTCTACCTATATAGACAAGAATAGCATAGATATGGTCACATTGCATTGACAGATATTTTGAAAATTGCTATGATGGCGCAGAATCAGATGAAGAGCAGAAGGAGCAGCATGAAATTTACGAAGATGCAGGGCATAGGAAATGACTATGTCTATGTCGATTGTTTTGAGGAGAAGGTGGAATATCCGTCGGAGCTTGCGGTCCGCGTGAGTGACCGTCATTTTGGCATTGGCTCGGACGGACTGATCCTGATCTGTCCCTCGGAGCGCGCGGATCTTCGTATGCGTATGTTCAATGCAGATGGTTCGGAGGGAAAGATGTGCGGAAACGGCGCGCGCTGCGTCGGAAAGTATGCATATGACCACGGGATCTGCCGGAAGCGGGAGATGCTGCTTGAGACCGCTGCGGGGCTTCGCAGTCTGGAGATTCATACAGAGAACGGGATCTGCGAGAGTGTCACCGTGGATATGGGTGAGGCTGTTATTTCCGATTCCGTCACAGAGAAGATCCATGTAAACGGCTCCTGGCAGGAGATGATTGCAGTGCAGCTGGGCAATCCCCACGCGGTGTACTATGTGAGCTCCCGCGAGGCTCTGCTCGCACTTCCGCTGTCGGAAATCGGTCCTCTTTATGAGCATCACCCTCGTTTTCCGGAGGGAGTGAATTCTGAATTTATCTATGTGGAGGACAGGCAGCATCTTCATATGCGTGTCTGGGAGCGGGGCAGCGGAGAGACGCTCGCCTGCGGGACCGGCGCCACAGCCAGTGCCTGCGCCAGCATGCGGGCGGGGCTCTGTGACAGGCGGGTCACGGTGCATCTTCTTGGCGGAGACCTGCTAATCGAAGAAGCTGCGGACGGACATTATCGGATGACCGGACCTGCGGTAGAAGTGTTTCAGGGAGAAATCAAAGTGTAAAAATACAGCCATCCGACGCGGCAGAAGTCGCGTTTGGATGGCTGTTTTTTATCGTGACATTCAAAGGGCTTTCTGCTATAGTATTGCAGAAGTAAAAACAGGACGCTGAGAAAGGATTGCAGATGAAGGCTTATCTCTTACTGGAAGACGGCACTCTGTTCACCGGAAGAAGCATAGGGGTACAGAAGGAGCTTGTAAGTGAGGTGGTGTTCAACACCTCCATGACCGGTTATCTGGAGGTACTGACGGACCCCTCCTACGCCGGTCAGGCGGTGGTTATGACCTATCCCCTGATTGGAAATTACGGGGTATGTCGGGAGGATATGGAGTCGCAGGCCGCGTGGCCGGATGCTTTGATCGTCCGTGAGCTCTCCGAGCTTCACTCCAATTTCCGCAGCAGAGAGTCGCTCCAGAGCTTTCTGATGGAGCAGGGCATTCCGGGAATCGAGGGGATTGACACAAGGGCCCTGACTAGGCGTCTCCGGGAGCACGGCACGATGAACGGCTTTCTCACAACAAATCCGGATTTTGACAGAGAGGACGCCTTCCGGCGCATGCGGGAATACTGCGTGAGCGGTGTCGTGGCGCGCACCAGCTGCAGGGAGAAGTATGTCATGCCCGGCAATGGAAAGCGGGTCGCAGTGCTGGATCTCGGCATGAAGCGAAACATTGCGCGCTCCCTGAATCAGCGGGGCTGTGAGGTCACGGTGTGGCCGCAGCACACGAGGGCGGCGGAGATCCTCGCGACGGAGCCGGACGGGATCATGCTGACAAACGGCCCCGGCGATCCGAAGGAGAATACCGCTGTCATAGAGGAGATACGGAAGCTCTATGCCTCGGACATTCCGATTTTTGCGATCTGCCTCGGTCATCAGCTCATGGCGCTTGCGACCGGCGCAGATACCTTTAAGATGAAGTACGGTCACCGCGGAGGGAACCATCCAGTGAAGGATCTTCTGACAGGAAGGGTCTATATCTCCTCGCAGAACCACGGCTTTGCTGTGGACGAGACGAGTCTTGATCCGAAGATCGCCGTTCCGGCCTTTTGCAATGTCAACGACGGGAGCAACGAGGGCATACGCTATATCGGGAAAAAGATATTCACGGTGCAGTTTCATCCCGAGGCCTGCCCCGGACCGCAGGATTCCTCGTATCTCTTTGATCGCTTCTTAAATATGATGGAGGAGACAGATGCCTAAGAATTCCGAGATAAAAAAGGTTTTGGTGATTGGCTCCGGGCCCATAGTCATAGGACAGGCGGCGGAGTTTGACTACGCGGGCACGCAGGCCTGCCGCTCGCTGAAGGAGGAGGGCATCGAGGTGGTGCTCCTGAACTCCAATCCGGCCACCATTATGACAGATAAGGACATTGCGGATCATGTCTATATCGAGCCGCTGACAGTCGAAGTGGTGGAGAAGCTGATACTGAAGGAGCAGCCGGATTCCGTTCTGCCGACGCTCGGCGGTCAGGCGGGATTGAATCTTGCGATGGAGCTTGCGGAGCAGGGCTTTCTTGAGGAGCACGGCGTGCGTCTCATCGGAACCACTGCGCTCACGATCAAGAAGGCGGAGGACAGAGAGCTCTTCAAGGAGACCATGGAGAAGATCCATGAGCCGGTGGCCGCCTCTCTTGTCGTGGAAAATGTAGAGGACGGCATACAGTTTGCGGAGAGCATCGGTTATCCGGTTGTGCTGCGTCCGGCCTATACGCTCGGCGGAAGCGGCGGCGGCATTGCGGCGGATCGCAGAGAGCTGGTGGAGATCCTTCAGAACGGACTGCGGCTCTCCCGCGTGGGGCAGGTGCTGGTGGAGCGCTGCATCGCGGGCTGGAAGGAGATCGAATACGAGGTGATGCGGGATTCCGTGGGCAATGTGATCACCGTCTGCAACATGGAGAATATAGATCCGGTCGGTGTACACACCGGAGACTCCATCGTCGTCGCGCCCTCCCAGACACTCGGCGACAAGGAGTACCAGATGCTCCGGACCTCTGCGCTGAATATTATCACGGAGCTCGGCATCACAGGAGGCTGCAATGTACAGTACGCCCTGAACCCGGACAGCTTTGAGTACTGTGTCATTGAGGTAAACCCGCGCGTCAGCCGCTCCTCGGCGCTCGCCTCCAAGGCGACGGGTTACCCGATCGCAAAGGTCGCGGCGAAGATCGCACTCGGCTACACCCTGGACGAGATTCAGAATGCGGTCACAAAGAAGACCTATGCCTCCTTTGAGCCCATGCTGGATTACTGCGTTGTGAAGATGCCGCGCCTTCCCTTTGACAAGTTTATTACAGCAAAGCACACGCTCGGCACACAGATGAAGGCGACCGGAGAGGTCATGTCCATCTGCACGAATTTCGAGGGCGCGCTGATGAAGGCGATCCGCTCTCTGGAGCAGCATGTGGACTCTCTGATGAGCTACGACTACGCGGAGCTGGATAATGACGAGCTGCAGAGCCGCCTTAAGTGTGTCGACGACCGCCGCATCTGGGTCATTGCGGAGGCGCTGCGCCGCGGCATGTCCTATGATGAGATCAATCATCTGACGAAGATAGACCGCTGGTTTATCCATAAGCTGGATCGTCTGGTGCGCATGGAGGCGGAGCTCCGGCGCCGCCCGCTGACAGAGGAGCTGCTCCGGGAGGCAAAGCGCATGGAATTCCCGGATCACGTGATCGCGGAGCTGCGAAAGAAGAGCGAGGCAGAGATCAGAACACTCCGCGAGGAGTATGGTATCTTTCCGGGCTTCAAGATGGTGGATACCTGTGCAGCCGAATTTGCGGCGGAGACGCCCTATTACTACAGCTGCTTTGACGGGGAGAACGAGGCGGAGGAGACCAGACCTGAAAAGAAGGTGGTGGTACTCGGCTCCGGTCCGATCCGCATCGGTCAGGGCATAGAGTTCGACTTCTGTTCTGTGCACTGTACCTGGACCTTTAAAAAAGAGGGCTATGAGACCATCATCATCAACAACAACCCGGAGACCGTATCCACGGATTTTGACATTGCGGACAAGCTCTACTTTGAGCCGCTGACGCCGGAGGACGTGGAGAGCATCGTCCGCCTGGAGAAGCCGGACGGAGCGGTGGTGCAGTTTGGCGGGCAGACGGCGATCAAGCTGACCGAGGCGCTGATGAAGATGGGCGTCCCGATACTCGGCACGGCCGCAGAGGATGTCGATGCTGCGGAGGACAGAGAGCTCTTTGATGCGATACTCCAGAAGACAGAGATTCCGCGCGCGGCCGGAGGCACAGTCTATACCGCGGAGGAGGCAAAGGAGGTCGCAAACCGACTGGGCTATCCGGTGCTGGTGCGCCCGTCCTATGTACTCGGCGGCGCGGGCATGCGCATCGCAATCAGCGATCATGACATTGATGAGTACATCGGCATCATCAACCGCTACACGCAGGAGCACCCGATTCTGGTGGACAAGTACATTCAGGGCATTGAGGTGGAGGTTGATGCTGTCTGTGACGGAGAGGATATCGTGATTCCGGGTATCATGCAGCATATCGAGCGCACAGGCATTCACTCGGGAGATTCTATCAGCGTCTACCCGGCGCAGTCTCTCTCTGAGACTGTGAAGCAGAAGATGGTTGATTACTCTTGGAGACTGGCGCGCGCCCTGCATGTGAAGGGCATGATCAATATCCAGTTCATCGCAAAGGACGACGAGGTCTATGTGATCGAGGTCAATCCGCGCTCCTCCCGCACCGTGCCCTATATCTCCAAGGTGACGGGAATTCCGATCATTCCTCTGGCGACACAGGTCATCTGCGGACACAGCCTTAAGGAGCTCGGCTACACGCCGGGGCTGCAGCCGGAGGCGGATTACATCGCGATTAAGATGCCGGTCTTCTCCTTTGAGAAGATCCGCGGCGCGGAGATAAGCCTTGGGCCGGAGATGAAGTCAACAGGCGAGTGCCTGGGCATCGCAAAAAGCTTCAATGAGGCGCTGTATAAGGCCTTCCAGGGGGCGGGCGTGAAGCTCCCGAAGTATAAGAATATGATCATCACAGTCCGCGATGAGGACAAGCAGGATGTGATTCCGATTGCGCGCCGCTTTGCCGAGGTGGGCTATCGCATTTTCTCCACGCGCGGCACAGCAAAGCTTCTGAACGACAACGGCGTGAAGGCGCTCGCCGTGCGGAAGATCGAGCAGGAGCACCCGAATCTTCTGGATCTGATTCTGGGGCATGAGATTGACCTGGTCATTGACACGCCGCCGAGCGGCGCAGATCGCGCGAAGGACGGCTTCATCATCCGGAGAAATGCGATTGAGACCGGTGTCAATGTCCTGACCTCGCTCGACACCGCTGCGGCGCTGGCAACCTCGCTGGAGCAGAGGGCGGGGGAGCTCACGCTCATCGATATCGCGACTCTGTAAATTTGTTGTGAAATAAATACGAGACAGCAATGCCGCTCCGGACGGGGCGGCATTGCTGTACTCACAGGCAGCTCAACTGCTCTACAGGAAAGTATGGATTCGTGATATAGTAGAGAAAATAAAGGCATGGGGGAATTACATGCGTACAGTTATTATTTCAGATATTCACGGAGAGAGCGCGGCCTTTCAGGAGCTGCTGGAGCAGATCGGCTTTGACAGAAGAGAGAATCAGCTGATTCTGCTCGGAGACGCGCTGGACGGCGGGGCAGATGCCTGCGGAACCTATTTTAAGATACGCGCGCTGAAGGAAGAAATGGGAGAGCGCCTTGTCTATATCCGCGGCGAGCACGAGCAGATGTTTATGGATGCGGAGCTCCTGACGCGCGGCCAGCTTGCGAATGCCTTTCTGTGGCAGCAGAATGGCGGGAAGGAGACGCTCGCCGCTCTGAAGCGAAGAAAGGTGAGCGCCGGAAAAACCGCCGCGTGGCTCAGGGACAACACCCGGCTCTGGTACGAGGAGCAGGACTTTATCTGTGTGCATGGAGATATCCGGGATGAGGTGGTCTGGAACAACAGTCAGGAGACCTTTCTCTGGGGAAACGAGGGCGTCCACAGCAACAATTATGCGGGGAAGCTCGCCATTGTCGGACACACGGAGCTGGAAATGCCGGTCTATCTGGACGGCAGCGGCACGGAGAGCAGCTTTCATCCGAACTACGGGACCTGGTTTGAGCTTCCGGGGCGCGGCATGATCGCAATGGATACAGGCTGCGGCTACGGCGGGGCACTCACAGCTATGCTGATTGAACACGGCCGGATGCGCTTCGAGCGGAGCGCAGGTTGACGCCTCTCCCCAATTCTTTTATAATTCTTCAATAGCGAAAAGGATGGACAGGAGGGGGACAGTGAATAGAGGACCCTTTAAGGCTGTACTCTTTGACATGGACGGCGTGATTATTGATACGGAGCGCGTCCATCAGGAGGGCTGGCAGTACGCCTGTGATATGCAGGGATTGAAGCTTAGAAGGAGCTTTGTGGCAAAGCTCTGCGGTGCGAACAGAGAATATCAGAAGATTCTGTTTCGAGAGGAATACGGAGCCGCAGTGGACTATGCCGCAATCCGGAAACTCAGACAGGATTACTGTGCAGTACAGTTTGAGCGAGATGGAATCCCGGTGAAGACCGGATACCGGGAGCTCACGGACTGGCTCAGGGAGCGGGGGATACGCCGGGCGCTCTGCACTTCGACACAGCTGCCGGTCGCGGAGCAGGAGCTCGCAGTGGCGGGAGTGCCCTTCGATTTTGATGCGGCAGTTACCGGGATGGAGCCGGAGAGAAGCAAGCCGGAGCCGGATGTCTTCCTGCTTGGAGCCAAGAAGCTGGGGGTGCAGCCGGAGGAGTGTATCGTGCTCGAGGACAGTCCGAACGGTGTGCACGCGGGCTTTGCGGCAGGTTGCCGGGTCATCATGATTCCGGATACCTTTCCTGCGACAGAGGAGCTGCGGCACATGGCCTTTTCCGTGTGCGCCAATCTTCTTGAGGCGCGAGAGCTGCTCATCACGATCATGGGGCATATCTGACGGGATGCCGCGAAGCGGGGTGCAGCCCCGGCACACGGAAGCATTTTCCATAAATGGGGCGTGCACTGCACGCAGAACCTGATTGATAGAGTAAAAATTTGAGCTGTGTCAGGTCACGGCTTGCAGAATAAAGGAGAATAAAATGCAGTGTTATGAAGAACTGAAGGCCAGAGGGCTGATCGCGCAGGTGACGAATGAGGAGGAGGTCAGCAAGCTGGTCAACGAGGGCAGGGCGACCTTCTACATCGGCTTTGATCCGACCGCGGACAGTCTCCATGTGGGACATTTTATGGCGCTCTGCCTGATGAAGCGTCTTCAGATGGCGGGAAATAAGCCGATTGCACTCGTGGGCGGCGGAACCGGCATGATCGGGGACCCATCCGGCAGAACGGATATGCGCTCCATGATGACTGTGGAGCAGATCGATCACAACTGCGAGTGCTTTAAAAAGCAGATGTCCCGCTTCATTGAGTTCGGAGAGGGAAAGGCCATGATGGTGAATAATGCCGACTGGCTCAGAAATCTGAACTACATCGAATTTATCCGGGATATCGGGCCGCATTTTTCTGTCAATAATATGCTGCGTGCGGAGTGTTACAGGCAGCGCATGGAGAAGGGACTCTCCTTTCTGGAGTTTAACTACATGATCATGCAGGCCTTTGATTTCTACTCTCTGTATCAGAAGTACGGATGCAACATGGAGTTCGGCGGCGATGATCAGTGGAGCAATATGCTTGCCGGCACTGAGCTGATCCGCAGAAAGCTTGGAAAAGATGCGCATGCCATGACCATTACGCTCCTCCTGAATTCTGAGGGGAAGAAGATGGGGAAGACTGTCGGAGGCGCGGTCTGGCTGGATCCGAATAAGACGACACCCTACGACTTCTATCAGTACTGGAGAAATGTGGCGGATGCGGATGTGCTGAAATGCCTGCGTATGCTGACCTTCCTTCCGATCGAGGAGATTGAGGCTATGGATCACTGGGAAGGCGCGAAGCTGAATGAGGCGAAGGATATTCTCGCTTACGAGCTGACCAATCTGGTGCACGGAGAGGAAGAGGCGAAGAAGGCGAGAGAGGCGAGCCGGGCGCTCTTTGCGGGAGGTGCGGCGAGTGCCAATGTTCCCACTGTCCAGCTTACAGAGGACGATTTTAAGGACGGCCGGATTGACATACTCTCTGTTCTTGTGAAGACGGGGCTCGCTGCGAGCCGTTCAGAGGCGAGAAGAAATGTGACGCAGGGAGGTGTCAGCGTGGACGGAGAGATTGTGAAGGAGATCGAGGCGAGCTGGACGCCGGAGGATTTTTCCGGTGAAGGCAGACTTGTGAAGCGCGGCAAGAAGAGCTTTATTAAAGTGACATACTGAGAATACAACTGCCCTGTCAGAGCTGCAAACTGACAGGGCAGTGCAGGCTTCCGGGGAGAGGCTCCGGAGAAGGAGAGGCTATGAAAAAATTTACTTACTATGCGCCTACGGAGATTGTATTTGGAGCGGGAGAGGAGCAGAGAACTGCTGAGCTCGTGAAGAAGTACGGTGGAAGTCGCGTTCTCTTGATTTACGGGGGGCACTCTGCGGTGAGGAGCGGTCTGATAGACCGTCTTATGAAAAATCTTGCAGAGGCAGGGCTTGAGGTGCGGTCGACGGGCGGCGTGGTTCCGAATCCGCTGTTGTCCACGGCGCGGCGCATGGCGAAGGAGGCGCAGGAGATGAAGGCGGACTTTATCCTCGCGGTTGGCGGTGGCAGCGTGCTGGATACTGCGAAGGGCGTCGCGCATGCTGCTGCAGCTCCGGAGCACGACATCTGGGACTTCTGGAGCGGCACAAAGGTGGAGAGGAGTCTTCCGATCGGCGCAGTACTCACGATCTCGGCCGCGGGCTCAGAGACCAGCAATTCCTCCGTGCTCACCAATGATGACACGAAGCCGGGGACGAAGCGCGGCATGAACACGGACTTCAACCGCTGTAAGTTTGCAGTGATGGATCCCATGCTCACCATGACACTGCCGAGGTGGCAGATCGGCGCGGGTGTGGCGGATATCTTCATGCATACCTCCGAGCGCTACTTTGCAGCGATACTGGGGAATCATCTGACGGATGAGATCGCGGAGGGGCTGTTCCGGGATATCATCAGCTACGGCCCGAAGGGCGTTCAGAATCCGGAAGATTACGAGGCGATGAGCGAGATCATGTGGTGCGGCAGCGTCTCCCATGTAGGCCTCACGGGTCTCGGCGCAAAGGGAGATACCGCGCGGGATGGAGACTGGGCCTGTCATCAGCTCGGTATGGCGATCTCCGCGCTTACGGATGCGACGCACGGCGCGACGCTGACAGCTGTCTGGGGCAGCTGGGCAAGCTATGTGTGTCACGAAAATATGGCGCGCTTTGCACAGTTTGCACGCAAGGTTTGGAAGGTCACAGAGGCAGACGATACAAAGGCCGCCTCTCTCGGTATTGAGCGGACGGAGGAGTTCTTCCGAAGCCTCGGGATGCCGCTGACACTCACGGAGCTTCTGGGGCATACTCCTTCTGAGGAGGAGATCAGGGCGTTTGCAGAGGAGTGCAGCTACGGAAAGAAGAGAAGCATAGGCTCATTTAAGAGCCTTGATTATGATGATATCGTCCGCATCTATGACGCGGCAGTCTGAAGCGGATATCCCAAAAGGCAGGGGAGGTCAGAGATGAAATTTCGGATGATACATGAAAATTACAATGTCCAGGATCTGGAGCGTTCACTTGCATTTTATGAGAGAGCGCTGGGGCTGAAGGAGCGACGCAGAAAAAATGCGGCAGACGGCTCTTATGTGATCTGCTTTGTCGGAAATGAGGAGTCGGATTTTGAGCTGGAGCTTACCTGGCTTAAGGAGCATCCGCAGAAGTATGATATCGGGGAGGAGGAGTTCCATCTGGCTTTCCGCGTGGATGACTTCGAGGCTGCACATGCGCTGCACAGGGAGATGGACTGCATCTGCTTTGAGAATCCGGAGATGGGTATTTACTTTATTCAGGATCCGGATGGCTATTGGCTGGAAATTGTGCCGACGAGATGAGACGGGAAAAAATGACAGTTTCAGAAAACGGCCTCTGCTTTTGCAGGGGCCGGTTTTTCAGACGCTTTTGTATGATTGCTTGCTATTATTAGCTGAGATACGGACAGGCCACAGCTCTCTGAAGTTGCCGATTACAGCTCCTCCACCTCGACCACGCCGTCTGTCATGCTGATATACTCCAGCAGTCTCTCGGTATCATGATCTCGGTTCAGCTGCAGGGTAAGCACGGCGCAGAGATTGCGCTTGCCGTTTTCGCCGGTCTCACCGGAACGGCTTATCTCAATACGCTTCAGCTTCACAGCCATCTCCTGAAGATTTTTTGTGAGCAGCTCCATGGTGGAACGACCCTTGTACTCAATGTAGAGCGTGACTTCCGGAGCGTGGTCCCGCATCCAGTACTCCAGCTTTGAAAATACGATCTCTGAGAGCAGGATGAGAGCAGTGGTTATGAGCCCTCCCTCGAAGAAACCCGCGCCGAAGCAGAGTCCGATAATGCCGGATGCCCAGAGTCCGGCGGAGGTCGTGAGTCCGCGCACCTGATTTCCCTGTGTGCGGATGATTGCTCCTGCACCGATAAAGCCGATGCCTGCGACTACCTGCGCGCCGAGCCGCGCCATGTCTGTGAAGTAGTGCATGTAGATGGAGAGATACTGTCCGGTGAGCGTCGTGACGCAGGCGCCGAGTGTGATCAGAATGTGGGTGCGGAAACCGGCGGAACGGCGTTTGTATTCCCGTTCCAGCCCGACTGCGCCGCCGCAGAGTACCGAGAGTATCATGCGGAGGCAGATCGACAGAGTGGTCAGATCTCTCAGACCGGTCATAACATAATCCATGAAGGCCTCCTATATTTCTTCTATCTGTTTGACACATTCCAGCTCTGCGATCATGGAGAGCACAGAGCTGTGGTGCATTCCCCGCTTCAGCTGCAGGAGAACAATGGCATTCGGGTTCTGGCGGCGCTTCTTGTGTCCGCGCTCCAGCTCCACCTCGTATACCTTGATGCCGCTTGCACGTATGTGTCCGAGTATGGTTCGTATATCCTGGATGGTGCTGAACTCCACAAAAATATTCATATTCCGTGAGGTCTCCACGATGATGTCGGAGATGGCCGGAAGATAGCTGTTGCAGCTGAAGATCAGCAGAAAGCCGAGCGCGACGCACTCGTAAAAGCCTGCGCCGATCGCGAGTCCCATGCAGGCGGAGGCCCAGAGGCTTGCAGCAGTCGTGAGACCCTTTACTTCCTGTTTCCGGTTCACAAGTATGGTGCCGGCACCCAGAAAGCCGATGCCGTTGATGACCTGCGCACTGTAGCGGGAGACATCCAGCTTCAGGTTGAAGATCAGCGCGAGCTTTCGCCATTCGCCGTACAGGCGCAGATATTCGTACTGGCTCAGTATCATGGTCAGCGCTGCGCCGAGACAGACTATCATGTAGGTTCTGAAGCCTGCGGGATAGCGCTTGCGCTCCCGCTCAATTCCGATCAGACCGCCGAAGAGCATCGCGAGCAGCAGTCGGAAGCAGACGGAGAACAGCGTCATATCGCGGAGAAAATCCAATGCTTCAAACATCGCCCTCCCCCTTTCTTAATCTTAGCTTGTTTTAAAATGTGCTGTGGGCAGGCGTAAAGCCTTGTTTTGCCCACGAGCGAGATTGCGAGGTCGCATGTAACTTTGGCGCTGTCATTATGACGTATCGTGCAATATAGCACATAAAATTTTACATTTCAAGAGAAAAAGCAAATTGATATTCTGGATAAAATCACAAAAGTATTGTCAGAAGAGAAAAGAAAAAACAAAAAAGTGCAGATAAATGCTTGCATTGGAACGAGCAGAATGCTAATATATAGCTAATTTCACAGGGAAGCTAGAGAAGAGAGCGAATTCAGGCAGAAAGAATCTGCCCTGTTTTTGCTCTGTTTTTTGCTTTGTTGGCAGGATGTGCAGTCAGGGAGGTAAGAGCAGTTATGATATACGATGTTGTGATCATCGGCGCAGGTGTCACCGGCAGCGCCGTGGCGAGAGAGCTGTCGCGCTATCAGGCCGAAATGTGCGTGCTGGAAAAAGCAGAGGATCTATGTTCCGGTACCTCAAAGGCGAACAGCGCGATCATTCATGCGGGCTTTGACGCAGCGGAGGGTTCACTCATGGCGAAGATGAATGTCCGCGGAAATGAGATGATGGATGAGCTCTCAGAAAAGCTCGACATTCCCTTTGAGAGAAATGGATCCCTTGTGGTCTGTATTCATGAGGAGGAGAAGGACGGGCTGAAGGAGCTCTATGACAGGGGAGTGGCAAATGGCGTTCCGGGGCTCAAGCTTCTGAACCGCGAGGAGGCGCTTGCCATGGAGCCGAATCTCTCAGATCATGTTGTCGCAGCGCTCTATGCGCCGACCGGCGGCATTATCTGTCCCTTCCGCCTGAATTACGCCATGGCGGAGCAGGCGAATCTGAACGGAGTTGATTTCTATTTTAATACGGCTGTCGAGGCCCTTCAGAGAGATGCAGAGGGCGTCTGGCATATCCGCACGTCGAACGGAGAGTACAGGGCACACTGTGTGGTGAATGCAGCCGGCGTCTATGCAGATCAGCTGCACAACATGGTGAGTAAGGAAAAGATACATATCACGCCGCGCCGCGGGGACTACTGCCTGCTGGACAAGGGAACAAAGGGCTTTGTAAAGCATACGATCTTCCCGCAGCCCACAAAGTTCGGAAAGGGCATCCTGGTCACGCCGACTGTACACGGCAATGTTCTGGTCGGACCGACGGCAATTGATATTCAGGATAAGGAAGCGACTGCGACGACGCAGGCAGGAATTGATGAGATGATCGCAAAGGCGTCGATGAATGTGAGAGATCTGCCGATTCGTCAGGTCATCACCTCCTTTGCGGGACTCAGAGCGCATGAGGATCACCATGAGTTTATCCTCGGCGAGGTGAAAGATGCTCCGGGCTTTGTGGACTGCGCAGGCATTGAGTCCCCGGGTCTCACCAGCAGCCCGGCGATCGGAGAGTATATCGGAGCACTGCTGAAGGAAAAGCTTCTTCTTAAGGAGAAGGCGCAGTGGACGGAGACTATAAAGGACATCCTGCATCCGGAGACGCTCTCCATGGAGGAGAGAAATGAGCTGATCCGGCGTCAGCCGGCATACGGAACGATCATCTGCCGCTGTGAGTCTATCTCTGAGGGAGAGATTCTGGAGGCGATTCACCGCCCGCTGGGGGCCCGCACTCTGGATGGAATCAAGCGGAGAACCAGAGCGGGAGCCGGCAGATGTCAGGCTGGTTTCTGCAGTCCCCGCGTCATGGAGATCCTGCATCGGGAGCTGGGCATTCCGATGGAAAAAATCTCGAAAAACAGCGGCAGATCAAACATTGTGATGGAGCGCACGAAGGGGGAGCGGGAATGAAGGCCTATGATATTGTAATTATCGGCGGCGGTCCGGCAGGACTCGCTGCTGCCGCCGCTGCGAAGAAGGCGGGCAATGACAGTATACTGATACTGGAGCGGGATCATGAGCTGGGTGGGATTCTGAACCAGTGCATTCATAACGGCTTTGGCCTTCATACCTTTAAGGAGGAACTGACCGGGCCGGAGTACGCGGCGCGCTATATTAAGGAAGTAATGGATCTTAAGATCGAGTACAGGCTGAATACCATGGTTATGGATATTTCTCCGGAGCGCGTGGTGACAGCAATGAACCGCGAGGACGGAATGTTCCAGATTCCGGCGAAGGCCGTGATTCTTGCCATGGGCTGCAGAGAGCGCTCAAGAGGAGCGCTGAACATCCCGGGTTATCGTCCGGCCGGTATCTTTTCCGCGGGAACGGCGCAGCGTCTGGTCAATATGGAGGGCTATATGCCGGGCAAGGAGGTTGTGATCCTCGGCTCCGGAGATATCGGCCTCATTATGGCGCGCAGGATGACGCTTGAGGGCGCAAAGGTCAAGGTGGTCGCAGAGCTTCTGCCTTACTCCGGCGGGCTGAAGAGAAATATTGTCCAGTGTCTGGATGACTACGGAATCCCGCTGAAGCTCTCCCACACAGTGGTGGATATTGAGGGCAAGGAGCATGTCTCGGCGGTCACGATTGCGGAGGTCGGTCCGGACAGAAAGCCAATTCCGGGGACAGAGGAGCGGTATACCTGTGACACCCTTCTGCTCTCGGTCGGGCTGATCCCGGAGAATGAGCTCTCCCGTTCCGCGGGAGTCGAGATGAGCCGTATCACGAGCGGACCTGTTGTGAACGAGAGCCTTGAGACCAGTATTCCGGGTATCTTTGCCTGTGGAAACGTTCTGCATGTGCATGATCTCGTGGACTATGTCTCGGAGGAGGCGACGCGCGCAGGAGAGAACGCGGTGCGCTTTATTGCTGATGGCTGTCGGACGGAGAAGCCTTTGCATTCTATTCAGATTGCGGCGACGGAGGGAGCGCGCTACACCGTGCCGTCCACGCTGGATCTGTCGCGCATGGAGGATATGCTTACGGTGCGTTTTCGTGTGGGCGATGTGATGAAGAATGCCTATGTGAGCGTATACTTTGATGACGAGCGGGTGATGCACAATAAAAAGAGAATTCTTGCGCCCGGAGAGATGGAGCAGGTGATTCTTCAGAAAAAAAAGCTTGCTGAATACCCAAACCTTAAGACGATCACAGTGAAGATCGAGAAGGAAGCGTGAGGAGGTCTGTCATGGAAAAGAGAGAATTGACCTGTATCAGCTGTCCTATGGGATGTCAGCTGACAGTGGAGCTGGAGAATGGGGCAGTGCAGTCCGTAAGTGGCAACAGCTGTCCGCGCGGAGACATCTACGCGAGAAAAGAGGTAGTGAATCCTACGAGAATTGTCACCTCCACGGTGATCGTGAGGGGGGGAGACAAGCCGCGCATCTCTGTAAAGACAAAGGATGATATTCCGAAGGCAAAAATCTTCGATGTCATGAGGGCGATCAATGCAGTTACAGTGAAAGCACCTGTGGAGCTCGGCGAGGTTGTGCTGCACGATGCCGCGGGGACCGGTGTGGATATCATCGCAACACGCGCGGTACAGGCGAATGATTGACTTTAAGAAAAAAAGGCTGTTTCTTCTGGATATGGATGGGACGATCTATCTGGGAGACAGGCTTTTTGAAGGAACCGCGGAGTTCCTGAAGGTAGTCCGGCGGCAGAGCGGGAAGTATCTCTTTGCCACAAATAACTCCTCCCGCAGTGTGGATGCCTATATTGAGCGGCTTCAGCGGCTGGGAATTGCCTCGGAGAGGGATGATTTTCTGACCTCTGTGGATGCACTGATTATGTTTCTTCGCAATGGCTACGAGAAGAAGCTTATTTATGCGGCCGGTACGAAAACCTTCCGGGAGCAGCTTCAGACAGCAGGCTTTCACATCACGACGGAGTGCACGGAAGCGGTGGAGCTCCTGGTAAATGGCTTTGATACAGAGCTTAGCTTTCAGAAGCTTGAGGATGCCTGCAGGCTTCTGACACGCGGTGTGGAGTGGATTGCAACCAATCCGGATTGGGTCTGCCCGACAGAGTGGGGTTCCGTTCCGGATTGCGGCTCTGTCTCGGAGATGCTCACAAGAGCGACCGGAAGAAGACCTCGCTTTATCGGAAAACCGGAGCCGGATATGGCGTTGCTCTCCATGGAACGCTATGGCTTTACGAAGGCTGAGACTGTTATGGTAGGAGATCGTATCTATACAGATATTGCCTGTGGAATCAATGCAGGGATCGACACAGCCTTTGTTCTTTCGGGAGAGGGAGTTGAGGCAGATATTGAGAAGTATCAGCTTCGGCCGACAGGGATCTACCGCGATATCGGCGAGATTCTGACGCTGATGCAGGAAGATTGACGGAGAGGTAAAAACGTAAGCAGAGTCAGGTGTAAGGGTGCAGAGCACTCTTTGTTCCTGTATATATAATTTTGCGCCAAAATCTTGAAATGTGCATTTATTACAAAGGGGTTCGCAGTTTTTGGAAGAATTAACTGATAATAATTGACAATAAAAGACCTGAGTAATATAATCTTTCTTGTTATTTATTTCAAAATTTCCGAAAACTGTCGGAAATAGAGTCGAACACAACAGCAGGAAATAAAATGTAGGAGGAGAAGTTTATGAAAAAACTGTTGGCATCGATGATGGGTATTGTGATGGGAGCATCTCTCTGTGCGTGCGGCGGAGGAGGCAGCACGGCAACGACCCAGGCTGCAGACAGCAGCGCGGCGGGCGGTGCGGAGACCACGGCTGAGGCAGCGGCTCCGGCAGATGATTATCATCTTGATATCAAGTTTTCAAATGTCTTCCAGCCGACCGAGTGGAACTACAAGGCTTCTGAGAAGCTCGCGCAGGAGATCACTGAGAAGACAGACGGCCATATTACCATAACCTATTACGGTCAGAACGAGCTCGACTGCTATGCGGACTCTGTGAACCAGGCAATCAACGGCGCACAGTGGATGGGACTTGAGGAGCCCTCTCTGTTTGCAGATCATGTCGGTGACTGCGCAGTTCTGGTGGGACCGATGCTCTACAACACCAACGAGGAATACAACGCTGTCATGGATTCCGATATCGTCGCGGATATCAAGGCGCAGCTGGCGGAGCAGAATATCCATGTGCTGGATACACACTATTCCTTCGGTTTCCGTTCTGTCGTTACCAATAAGGACATCAAGACCCCGGCGGATCTGAATGGTGTAAAGCTTCGTGCCACCTCCTCCCCGCTGTTTGCAAAGACGCTTGAGGCGATGGGAGCAACCGCAGTTCCGATGTCCTTTACGGAGTGCCTCTCCGCTATCAGCTCCGGCGTTGTCGAGGGCTTCGAGGGATCTACCTCCACGCTCTCCGGCGCAGGCGCTCCTTACGAGCTGGTCAAGAAGGTCGCGCAGACCAATCACCTCATTGCCACCAGATGGCTCTTCATGCCGGAGGATCTGTATCAGTCCATTCCGGAGGAGTACAGAAAGGTTATTGATGAAGTGGCGCTTGAGTGCGGCATGTGGGAGCAGCAGATGTGCGAGGAAGACGAGCAGACTCAGATCGAGACTCTGAAGGCAGCCGGAGTCACCTGGAACGACGTAGATCTTGAGGCTTTCCAGGAAGCCTGCGCACCGGTTTACGACTGGATCGTCGAGGAGTACGGAGCGAATCCGGAGCTTCACAAGCAGATCACTGATTTCATCGCAGAGCTTCGCGCGAAGAATTAATTACTTCAGACCGGAATCTTTCGGGATGGTTTGGGCATCCCGAAGCATGGAAGACAGGACTGTCCGGAGCACTGTTCCGGGCGGTCCTGCTTCAATCTGTGTATATCGGGGGACGAACCTTATTCTGAGGATGAGCAAATGAAAGAAAAAATTACGATCAATAAAATATTAAAAAATCTGGATGCGATTATTACCGGAGCGACGCTGACTCTCTGCGTCATTCTGGTCAATATCAATGTTATTATGCGTTACTTTCTGAATCACCCCTTGCAGTGGTGCGATGAGATCGTGACGAGTCTCTTTGTCTGGACGGTATTTATCGGAAGTGCCTATGCGCACAGAAAGCACGCCCATCTCGGCGTCGATATTCTGGTAAATATTTTTCCGCATCACATGAAGTCGACGGTGCAGTTTATCATGGATATACTGCAGATTCTGGTGCTTGTCATGCTGACAGGTATCAGTGCACAGTATGTGTATCACCTGGTCTATGTGCGCGGCGTGTACAAGCTTGCCGTCACAGATATGCTCCGGCTGCCGAAGTGGTGGACCGGGATTGCGGTACCGCTGGGCTTTGGTCTCTCCCTGATCTATGCGCTCTATTTCTTTGTAAAGGACAGACTGCATCAGGGCGGAGCAGGAAATAAAATGGAAAATGCCGGAGAAGGAGGTACAAACGGATGACACTCAGCTTTATGCAGCTGCTTCCGATCATATTGGTTTTCTTGCTGTACTTCTTCGGAATGCCTATTGTATATGCACTTTTTGGTTCCACCTTTTTCTTCTTCCTGTTTATAGATCAGTCCACACCTTCCTGGACCATACTCCAGAAGGTGATGAACTCCACGCAATCCTTCTCCATGCTGGCGATTCCTTTCTTCGTCATGTCCGGTTCCGTCATGAATTTCGGCGGTATCAGTGACAAGATGATGGATTTCTGCGAGTGTGTGACGGGACATATGCGGGGCGGTCTCGCACAGGTGAATGTGCTGCTCTCCATGCTGATGGGCGGCTGCTCCGGCTCTGCCAATGCGGACTGCGCTATGCAGTCCAAGATGCTGGTTCCGGAGATGGAGAGAAGGGGTTACTCGAAGGCCTTTTCCGCAGCGATCACAGCGGCTTCCTCCGCTGCGACTCCTGTGATCCCGCCGGGAGTGAATCTCATCATCTTCACTCTGATTGCACAGGCGTCACTGGGACGCACCTTTGCAGCGGGCTACGTGCCGGGCATCCTGATGTCCGTCGCCATGATGATCACAGTCGCGATCATCGCAAAGAAGAGAAACTATCCGACGACGAGAGATAAGTTCCCGCCGCTCACGGAGGTTTTGAAGCAGGCATTTATTTCCTTCTGGGGTCTGTTCTTCCCCTTCGGAATCATCCTCGGAATGCGCTTTGGTCTCTTCACGCCGTCCGAGGGCGGAGCAGTGGCTGTGCTGTACTGCTTCATCATCGGTAAGCTGGTCTACAAGCGGCTGAGCTTCCGGGAGCACCTCATTCCCATCATTCTGGATACGATTGCAGGTACCTCCAGCGTGGTTCTCATCATGGTCTCTGCCAATGTCTTTGGTCAGTACATGACCTGGATCAATCTGCCGAAGATTGTTGCCACCTCCGTGCTGGGGCTTACCTCGAACAAATATGTATTCCTGATGCTCTGTAACGTGGTGCTGCTGATCATGGGCATGTTCCTTGAGGGCGGGGCGGCCATGATGATCATTACCCCGCTGCTGCTTCCGGTGGCATTGAAACTCGGCGTCAATGTGTATCACTTTGGACTCGTGACCATCTGCAATATTATGATCGGAGGGCTCACGCCTCCCTTTGGCTCCATGATGTTCACGACCTGCGGTATCACAGGCTGTAAGATCAGCAATTTTATCAAGGAGGTATGGCCCTTCATTGTAGCGCTCTTCCTTGTGCTGATTCTGATCACCTTCTGCCCGATTCTGGTGACGATCGTTCCGGATCTCATCTACGGACCGGCGGCAATGTAAGAAGCTATGACCAAATATGAGTTTACGATGGAGCACAGTGCCGGAAGCTTTGAGGCGCTCGCACATATGCAGTATGACCTCTTCTGCAGAGTGAACCGTGTTGCGCGCTTCCTTGTCGGCATCGGCGCCGGTCTCATCGGAGTCATGAATATGTCCGTGTGGTGGGGAATGCTGCTGCTTGTCTACGGGGGCTATATGCTCTCGGGGCGGTACAGCAGCGCCAATCACACGGCGAGAAAGCTCTCCCGACAGCTCGAGGAGAGCGGCGCGCCCTATCCCAGGACGCGCTTTCTTTTCCATGAGCAGGCTGTTGAGATCCTCGATCTGAACGATCCTTCCGCGCCGCAGGTGTTTTTGAAGTATGCAGAGGTACAGGCGGTGGGAGAGGATTACCGCTACTTCTATCTGTTCCGTGACCGCTACGGCGGCTACATGCTTCCGAAGGAACAGCTGGGAGAGAGGGAGGAGCGCTTTCGCATGGATCTTGTGGAGCGCTGCGGCCGGAGTGTGCAGAGCAGCTCAGCGCCCGCGCTTCGTCTGCTGCGCTGGTTCCTGACGCGGCGAGAGAAGAAAAAGAGGGACGGCAGTTTGTGAGCCGCACTTGCACAACGCGCCTGATGATGGTAAAATTTTTCGGACAGCAGGAAGTTAATTGTTTAAAGCGTGATAGCGAGCGAAAAGAAAGGAGTTGGGTATGAGACCCTATGCCGAAATGACACGGGAAGAGCTTCAGGACCTCAGAAAAGAGCTGAAGGCACAGTACAGAGAGATGCAGGCGATGGATCTGAATCTGAATATGAGCCGCGGCAAGCCCTGCATGGAGCAGCTTGATCTGTCCATGGGTATGATGGATGTTCTGAATCACGAGTCTGAGCTCAGAAGTGAGGACGGGACCGACTGCCGGAACTACGGTGTCCTCACCGGAATCCCGGAGGCACTGGAACTCATGGGAGATTTTATGGAGGTTCCCTATGATCACATCATCCTCTACGGAAACTCCAGTCTGAATGTGATGTACGACACCATATCCCGCTGCTACACACACGGAGTTATGGGACACACACCATGGTGCAAGCTGGACAAGGTAAAATTCCTCTGCATCGTTCCGGGCTATGACCGTCACTTCGCAATCACGGAGTATTTTGGCATAGAGAATGTTCCGGTCCCCATGCTGGAGACCGGTCCGGATATGGATATCGTCGAGAAGCTTGTTGCAGAGGATGATGCGATCAAGGGCATCTGGTGCGTTCCGAAATATTCCAACCCCACGGGCAACTCCTATTCTGACGAGACGGTGCGCAGGCTTGCGCGCATGAAGCCCGCGGCCAATGATTTCCGCATCTACTGGGATAATGCCTACACGATGCATCATCTCTATGATAAAGATCAGGACAATGTCATTGAGATTCTCGCAGAGTGCAAGAGAGCGGGACAGCCGGATCTGGTCTATAAATTTGCCTCAACCTCAAAGGTCAGCTTCCCGGGCTCCGGAATCGCGGCGCTTGCCTCCTCCTCCAATAATCTGGAGGATATCAAGGCGCAGCTGAAAATCCAGACCATAGGTTATGATAAGCTGAATCAGCTGCGTCATGTGCGCTTTTTCGGTGATATTCACGGCATGGTGGAGCATATGAGAAAGCACGCAGAGATACTCCGGCCAAAGTTTGAGATGGTGGAGGAAATACTGGAGAGAGAGCTCAGCGGACTGGATATCGGGAAGTGGACAAATCCAAAGGGGGGCTACTTCATTTCCTTTGATACGCTGGACGGCTGTGCAAAGCAGGTGGTTTCCCGCTGTGCGAAGGCCGGAGTGGTGATGACACCTGCGGGAGCGACCTGGCCGGGTGGCAGGGATCCGCACGATTCCAATATTCGCATCGCACCTTCCTTCCCGCCGCTGAACGACTTAAAGATCGCGACAGAGCTCTTTGCGCTCTGTGTGAAGCTGGTCAGTGTTGAGAAGTTCTTAAAGAGCAGGGAGATGGAAGAGAAGAGCGCGGGCTGATAGAAAATAAGAAACCGTTCATTCGTTGTCAAAATGAGTTCTGACAGCTGATGAACGGTTCTTTTGTCTTTTGCTGATCCTGTTAAGCTGCGCTCTGCGATGTGGCTCCGGGGCTCAGCGACTCTGACAGCTGCGCTTCAAGGTGGCGTCCTGCGGCGCAGGTCCGATTGCCTCTTCCTCTCTCAGCAGGTCGGCGAGGGAGATATTGTCGATCACGGCATTGACCGCGTCCTCAATCTTCTGAAAGACGCTGCGGGATACGCAGCTCTCAAAAAGGTCGCAGGGGGTACTGCCCCGTTCCAGACATATCACAGGCGCCATGCTCCCCTCCGTGAGGCGGAGTATATCGCCGACGGAGTATTCCTCCGGCTTTCGGGTCAGCAGATAGCCGCCCTGCGCGCCGCGGATGCTCTTCACAAATCCGGCCTTTGTGAGCACGGAGACGATCTGCTCCAGATATTTTTCGGAGAGCTGCTGGCTCTTTGCCACATCTCCGAGTCTGGTGACGCTCTCCGGTTCTCTGGCAAATTCAAGCATCATCCGCAGCGCATAGCGGCCGCGTGTTGAAATTTTCATTATTTCCTTTCTCCAATCCGGGAGGAGAGTAGCCCCTCCGCAGTCTGAAATTTAATTCCTACTAAATTACCCGGGATTAAGAATAGCAGGAATCTGTCTGTTTGACAAGCTTAAACTATGCTATAATTAATACTCCAATATACGGTCGGAGAGAGCGATTGTCCGTTCTTTTCCGAAAACAGGAAGTATGAAAGGATGAAGGATAATATGCAGTTTTTTCTTTTATTACTGGTTTTGGTTGCAGTGCTCATCAGCTGTATACGTATTGTGCCGCAGGCACAGGCGGTTGTGATTGAGCGCTTAGGAAGGTATCATGCGACCTGGGATGCAGGGATTCATCTGCTCATTCCGGTGCTTGACCGTCCGGCAAAGCGCGTAAATCTAAAAGAGCAGGTGGCGGACTTTCCGCCGCAGCCGGTGATTACGAAGGATAATGTTACTATGCGCATTGATTCCGTTGTGTTTTTTGTGATTACTGAACCAAAGCTCTACGCCTATGGTGTGGAAAATCCTATCGCTGCGATTGAAAATCTCACCGCAACGACGCTGAGAAATATCATCGGCTCTATGGATCTGGACACGACTCTCACCTCAAGGGAGACCATCAATACAGAGATGCGTTCGCAGCTGGATGTCGCAACAGACCCATGGGGCATTAAGGTGAACCGTGTTGAATTGAAAAATATTCTTCCTCCGGATGCCATTCGCGAGGCTATGGAGAAGCAGATGAAGGCGGAGCGCGAGAAGCGTGAGGTCATTACGCTGGCGCAGGGAAAGAAGGAATCTGCGGTTCTGACTGCGCAGGGAAATAAAGAGGCTGCAATTCTCAATGCAGAGGCAGAGAAGCAGACGGCGATTCTACACGCGGAGGCGGAGAAGGAGAGGCGCATTCAGGAGGCAGAGGGACAGGCGAGAGCCATTCGTGCGTTGAAGGAAGCAGAAGCAGAGGGAATCCGTCTTTTAAGGGAAGCGGGAGCGGATGATGCAGTGATCCGCCTGAGAAGCCTCGAGACGCTCTCCAAAATGGCGGAGGGAGAATCGACAAAGATTATTATTCCTTCGGAAATACAGGGTATGGCGGGATTGCTTGCTGGACTGAAGGAGAGCGTAGACGCTGTGCAGAAGGCATGAGGGAGAGCAGACGCACAAGCAAAAGCAGGGTGAGGAGGCAAAACACCACCTTCAATCTGTGAGAGCTTCGGCGTCTGAGATAAGCTGGAATAAGCTGAAACGGGAGAAAAATATGAGGGACGGTTTTGTTCGGACAGCGGCAATCACTGCGAAAATTCGTGTCGCCGATCCGCTTTATAATGCGGGGGTTATTATTCAGGAGATCAAGGCGGCACAGAACTCCGGCGCGGAGCTCTGTGTGCTTCCGGAGCTCTGTATCACCGGCTATACCTGTGGTGATCTGTTCCTGCAGCAGTCTCTTCTGGACGCGGCGAAGCTGGCTCTGAAGAAGATTGTAGATGCCAGTGCAGGGCAGACTGCGCTCTGTTTTGTCGGTGTGCCGTGGGAGGAGGGCGGAAAGCTCTACAACTGTGCGGCGGCTGTGCAGAACGGGACGCTCCTGGGACTCGTCACCAAGAGTTTTCTTCCAAATTACAGTGAGTTCTACGAGCTGCGCCACTTTACGGCATCCCCGGGGGAGCTCTTATTCACGGAGTTCTTCGGAGAGCGCGTGCCGCTCGGAGCGAATATTCTGTTCCGCTGCAGGGAGCTTCCGTCACTGGTTGTCGCTGCGGAGCTCTGTGAGGATCTCTGGGTTCCGAATCCACCGTCCACAGAGCACGCGCTGTCGGGCGCTACAGTGATCGTCAACTGCTCGGCCTCCGACGAGCTCGTCGGCAAGGGCAGCTACAGGGAGATGCTGATCAAGGGGCAGTCCGCGCGCCTCGCCTGTGCCTATATCTATGCGAACGCCGGGGAGGGAGAGTCGACGCAGGACCTTGTCTTCGGCGGACACAATCTCATAGCGGAAAATGGATCTCTGCTCGCGGAGAGCAGACGCTTCCGCCCGGAGACTATACTGGCAGATATCGATACGGAGCGCCTGAAGGCAGAGAGGCGGAAGCTGACTACCTTCCACTGTGAGGAGAATTCACGCCATATCTATGTGGATTTTTCCCTTGCGGATCCGGCATGCGAGGAACAGGATAAGCTGCTGCGCTTTATAGACCCTGCGCCCTTCGTTCCATCAGATGAGGCAGAGAAGGCGCGCCGCTGTGAGGAGATCCTCTCAATTCAGGCGCTTGGCTTAAAGAAGCGCGTGGAGCATGTCAACGGAAGGACAGTGATACTCGGAATCTCGGGCGGGCTGGATTCCACGCTCGCGCTTTTGGTCTGCGCACGCTGTTTCGATCTGCTTGGACTTCCGCGGAGTGGCATCCGCGCGGTGACCATGCCCTGCTTTGGCACAACGGACAGAACCTATCGAAACGCCTGTGAGCTGACAAGGCGGCTCGGCGCCACGCTGGAGGAGGTGCGCATTAACGCTGCGGTGCTTCAGCACTTTGAGGATATCGGGCAGGACCCGGAAAAGCACGACGTTACCTATGAAAATGCACAGGCGAGAGAACGCACACAGGTGCTGATGGATATCGCAAACCGCGAGAATGGTCTGGTTGTTGGAACCGGAGATTTGTCTGAGCTTGCGCTCGGCTGGGCGACCTATAACGGAGACCACATGTCCATGTATGCAGTGAATGCCTCTGTTCCGAAGACGCTGGTGCGGCATCTGGTGCACTATTACGCGGAGAGCTGCGGCGAGGCTGCGCTGAAGGATATACTCCTCGATGTGCTGGATACGCCGGTGAGTCCGGAGCTTCTGCCGCCTGAGGGAGGAAAGATCAGCCAGAGGACGGAGGACCTTGTGGGGCCCTATGAGCTGCACGACTTCTATCTGTACTATGTGCTGCGCTTTGGATTTCGGCCGGCGAAGATATACAGACTTGCGCGTCAGGCCTTTGCGGAGCAGTATGATGCGGATACGATTATGAAATGGCTCAAAATCTTCTACCGCAGATTTTTTGCGCAGCAGTTCAAGCGCTCCTGCCTGCCGGATGGGCCGAAGGTCGGAACAGTGGCGGTTTCGCCGCGCGGAGATCTCAGAATGCCTTCCGATGCAGTGAGCAGGATATGGCTTTTGGAGCTTGAGGAGCTTCAGAGGGAGGAGCAGGCGCACTTATGATCAGCTCAACTTCCAACGCAAAAATACGCAGAGTGCAGGCCTTGAATAAAAAGGCGTCTCTTCGCCGGGAAAGCGGACTTTTTACAGTGGAGGGTGTCCGCATGTTTCTGGAGACCCCCGGGGAGCGCATTGAGGAGCTCTTTGTCAGCGAGCAGTTCTATGAGAGGAGCAGCGGCGCTGTGCGGGAGAAGCTCTCCCGCCTGCCCTTTCAGCTCGTTAAGGATGCGGTGTTTCCGGCGCTCTGTGATACGAGGACGCCGCAGGGGGTGCTTCTTCTGGTGAGGCAGCAGCGCTGCTCTCTGGAGGAGCTGATTGAACAGGAAAATGCAAATCTTCTGGTGCTCGAGACGATCCAGGATCCCGGAAATCTCGGAACCATGCTGAGGGCCGGGGAGGGCGCGGGTCTCACAGGAATACTTGCAGACAGTCACACGGTGGATCTCTATAATCCGAAGGTGATACGCTCGACGATGGGGAGCATCTTCCGCGTCCCTGTAGTGTATACGGAGGATCTGCGAGCTGCTCTTTTGGAGCTGAAGCGCAGGGGAGTACAGCTCACGGCGGCACATCTTAAGGGGGAGGAGAGCTACGATCATGTCTCCTACTGCGGCCCCAATGCCTTTCTCATCGGCAATGAGGCAGCGGGACTTAAGGAGGAGACCGCAGCGCTCGCAGATCGCCTGGTTAAGATTCCCATGCTGGGCAGCGTGGAGTCGCTGAACGCAGCGGTCGCGGCCTCGATTCTGCTCTATGAGCTGGCGCGGCAGAGGAGAGAGGCTTCACTGTGAGAGGACAGAGCAATGGAATATAAAAAGAAAAATCCACGCCGGCTGAATTATCTGCTGGATATTATACATATTGTGATCGGGATCGCAGTGGTGATTCTCTCGGTGATCGCCTTCCTCTCACCGGAGGAGCATCTGGCATTTTTCCCAATGATATTCTTTCTTGCAGCGCTGCTCGCCCTGGTTAACGGCGCTGCGCGGGTGCGCATGCCGGGACCCGATAGCCGGAGACTTGCCGGCCTTGCAGCGCTTGCTGCCGGTGTTTTACTGCTGCTGATTGCTGTGATCAGTGCCATGGTTATGCTGTAAAGGAGGCAGAGGATTGCTGAAGGACGATATTTTGCGTGTGCTGAAGGAGTGCGGCAGCTATTGCTCCGGACAGGAGCTCTGTGAGCGCTTTCAGGTGACGCGCACTGCGGTGTGGAAGGCAGTCGCAAGGCTGAAGGAGGAGGGCTATCACATAGAGGCGAAGCAGAATCGCGGCTACCTGCTCATGGAAACAGAGGACGTGATGAATGAGACAGAGCTTCGCGCGGCGCTGAAGGATATCTCTTTCCTGAGGGAGAGCTGTTTCTTTCCGAGCATCGACTCCACCAATCTTGAGGTGAAGCGGAGAGCGGAGCAGGGGGCTGAGGGACCGCTGCTCATTGTGGCGGATGAACAGACTGCCGGGAGAGGCAGGCGGGGACGCAGCTGGAGCTCACCGCCCGGCAGCGGCATATGGATGTCCCTGCTCCTTCGCCCGGAGATACGCCCGGAGCACGCCTCGATGATTACGCTGGTCTGTGCGCTGGCAGTTGCCGGCGGCATACAGGATGTGACCGGTCTTCAGACAGAGATCAAGTGGCCGAATGATGTTGTGATCGGAGGCCGTAAGATCTGCGGCATACTGACAGAAATGAATACCGATATGGACGAGATCGGCTATGTGATTCCGGGTATCGGCATCAATGTGAACACAGACAGCTTTCCGGAGGAGATCCGTGCGGTGGCCAGCTCGCTGAAGCTGGAGACCGGCAGGACTGTGAGCCGCGTCGCAATCGTTGCCGCAGTGATGCGCCGCTTTGCGGAGTGCTATGCGCTCTTTGCGGAGAGCGAGGATATGCGCGGGCTGAGGGAGCTGTATGAAAGCATGCTGGTGAATCGAAACCGGGAGGTTCTGGTTCTGGATCCGCGCGGGGACTACCGCGGAACGGCGCTCGGCATCACAGAGAGCGGGGAGCTCAGAGTGCGGCTTGAGGACGGAAGTGAAGCGGAGGTGCGGAGCGGCGAAGTCAGCGTCCGGGGGATTTACGGCTACGTATAAAGCCTTTTCGCCGGAATATCAATCATATTGCTTTGCCATGCTGCTGGCATTGCCAGAGTTGGCAAATATCTGAAAAAAGAAGTCTTCTCACTTATAATGTAAGCAGACGGGAGCGAATAATTCCTGATTTCAGGCGGTCAGCCAGCTCACGGGAGACAGCGTCTGGTCTACAACGGACGCGACAGCGTAGAGCTCTACTGGAGAGATACCAGCTGGTACAGCGGAAACAAGCTGAAGTTCCACAAGCTCTTCGACTATACAGAGCTCTTGTCTTGCTGATTGAGAAACGAAAAGCGGAATACGAGCAGTACCGACCGCTCAGGGATCAGAAAAAAGATTTCCTCCGTGCAAAGCAGAATGCGGACATGATTTTGAAAAAGCGACAGGAAGAGAGGGATCTGCAGGTAAAGGAAAAGCAATGGTATTTATGGTGCTATTTTTAGGAAGCATTCTTCTATCAGCTTATTAACCGAAAATGATTCTTCCTGCATTCAATCAGTCCTTCGCGCTGCATGCGTCCAATCTCTTTGGACAGACCGGTTCGCTCCACTTCCAGATAGTCCGCCATCTGCTGACGGTCGAATGGAATGTCAAACTCAGCACTGTGCTTCTGAAGCGATACAGAGTTCAGGTAGGAGAGGATGCGGTCCCGAATGCTCTTGGGCGACGTATGAAAGCTTCGTCCGGTCAGCATCAGGTTTTTCCGGGTGGAGATGCGCAGCAGATTCCTTGTGATGTTCAGAAGCCATGGTTCGTCGCTAATGGCACCATAGATGTGATTGACGGTCAAAAACAGAATGCGGCAATCTTCATTCGCCATGACATCGACTAGCAGGACTTCTCCGTTCAGAAGGGCATAAGTCTCGGCGAAAAACTGTCCCTGTCCTACATGGCTTAAGATGGTGCAGTTTCCCCAGAGGTCATTACTTTCGATCGTAACGCTTCCTGATAACACCAGCCCCATCCGATCGGTCATATCTCCCGCGTGGAGAATGGCCGATCCTTTTTTATACCTTTTTTCCTGTGCCTGAAGATAGTTCAGACAATGTTCGATCTCATTCTCTGTAAGCCCTTTAAAGATCAGACTGTTCTTTATAACGCTGCTGTCCAAAAAAATCCTCCTATTTTCAAAGCGTGGCTAAAACCACATAAATCACACGCAGATCATACTATACTGATGCCAGAAAGACAAGAGAATTCAGCTTCGCGGGAGGTAAATCATGAGCTATACAGAATGGAAAGATAAGACAGCAGATTTTAAGACAGTAGATGTGCGCGGCGTTGCAGGGAACTTCTTCCCCGGACTCAAAAAGCAGGCGATGCAGATCCCGGTTGGCTCCGCAGCTGAAAGAAAAACTGCCGGAAATCAGTCCGAAGTTTAAGATGCTGTCTACCCCTATGGGAAAGATTATGCTCGGAAAGGCAGATATCGCGATGATGAGTGAAAAGAGCGGACTGGATGCAGATGAGATCATCTCCGGCATTAAGAAGCTGATCGGAGAATAAGGCATGGAAAGCGGACAGGTATTCGAAATTGTAAAAGAGAGTAAGCCGATTCTGGGCTGCACTGTTTCCGGTGTGCTGATGGATGGGGTTACCTGTTTTTCGCTGGCAGAGCATACGGATATCAGCGCGGAAAGCTATCCGGTACCGGTTCTGCACTACAACCTGATTGGGAACTCTGTGTTGGAGTATAAAACTGCGGAAGGGAAAACAATCAATATCCAAACCGGGGACTGTATCCTGAAGGCTGCCGGAACAGATATCGGGGTAAAGGCAGATACAGACAGCGTATATCTAGAGATTGCGCTGGGAAAGGAATCAGATATGAATGAAATCATCAAGGCAGGACAGGTTTTCCAATTGAAGGAGCTTGTGCCTTATCAGGAAGGCAAGATTGTCAACATGGACATTGCTTCCAATGAGACTATGAAGTTTGTTGTGATGGCATTTGACGAAGGAACCGGACTTTCCGAGCATGCGGCTCCGGGCGAGGCAATCGTATTTGCCCTGGATGGAGAAGCGGTAATTGGATATGAAGGGAACGAGTATCCGTTAAAGGCCGGTGAGCAGTTCAAATTCGCTAAAGGCGGCTTGCACAGCGTTAAGGCAAACGAGAGATTCAAGATGGCACTGCTTCTGGTGCTGAAATAAAACGGAGGAAAGAAAGATGAGCGAGAAGAAAATCACAGAAGATATGCTGGTGGGAGATATTGTGAACACGCACCCTGAGGTTGTAGAGACATTATTCAGTGTGGGAATGCACTGCATCGGCTGCCCGGCATCTCAGGCAGAATCACTGGCAGATGCCTGCATGGTTCATGGACTTGACCCCAAGATGGTTACAGATCGTGTCAATGAAGCCATCGCATAAGGGGACTTTATATGAGCCCATTTTTATCATGTAAACCAGGTGGAGACGAGGGAAGATGATAAAGTCGTGTGGGAGAGGGCGCAGAACCTTCATGCGCAGTACTGGACGGCTGCCGACGGAAATCCGGAAAACTATGACATCCTGACAGGTGAATTCGTTCGCGGTCTTCTGTCAGAGACAAGACTGGTTTATCTGCAGGCAGTACCGGATCAGTTTGAAAGCAGGATGACGGGAGGACAGGCGTGATGGATAAGGAACTGATGAGCAGTATCGAAATCATGGAGGAAGTCATCGATGAGATAGACCGGAAGACGCTCGAGTTTGAAGCAAAACAGAAGGGAGCAGGTGTTCCGGAAAAGTACCACGCTGTTCTGGATGCAATGGAAAAGAAGTATCTGCGGAACCAGACGTAAACTGCAGAATCAGGGAATAAGCTATGCAAACAGGAGGTAGAAGTATGTTTTGTTATCAATGTCAGGAAACAGCAGGATGTAAGGGATGTACTGTGTCCGGTGTCTGTGGAAAGAAGCCGGATATCGCTGCGCTGCAGGATCTGCTGATCTATGTTACCAAGGGGCTTTCCGTAGTCACCACAAGGCTTCGTGCGGAAGGCACAGAGGTTGACCATGAGGTGGACTATCTCGTGACCCTCAATCTGTTCGTTACGATCACCAATGCGAACTTTGACGGGGATGCTCTGGAAAAGCGCATTCGAGAGACTGTCAGCTGCCGTGACGAGCTGCTCGATAAACTGCAGGGCAAGGAAGGGCTGCCGGATGCGGCACAGTATCAGCCGGGTGACCGCGCAGAGATGCTTGCGAAAGCGGAGACGGTCGGAGTCCTCGCTACGGAAAATGAAGATGTCCGTTCTCTCCGGGAACTGATCACCTATGGCCTGAAAGGCCTTGCTGCCTACACCAAGCACGCCAATGTTCTGGATAAGGTGAATCCGGAAGTGGACGCCTTCACCCAGAGCACTCTGGCAAAGCTGCTGGATGACTCTTTAAGCGTGGACGATCTGATCGCCCTGACGCTGGAGACCGGCAAGAACGGTGTGGCAGGCATGGCTCTGCTGGATGAGGCCAATACCTCCGCGTATGGAAATCCGGAGATCACCTCCGTTGAACTTGGTGTCCGTAAGAACCCCGGCATTCTGATTTCTGGCCATGACCTGAAGGATCTGGAGATGCTGTTAGAGCAGTGCGGGGGAACAGGCGTGGATGTCTATACCCACAGCGAGATGCTGGCCTCCCACTACTATCCGGCATTCAAGAAGTATACCTGTTTTGCCGGAAACTACGGCAATGCCTGGTGGAAGCAGACAGAGGAGTTCGCTTCCTTCCATGGACCGATCCTCATGACCACCAACTGCGTGGTGCCGCGCCTCAAGGGATATGAAGGAAAACTCTTTACTACGGGCGCAACCGGCGTTCCCGGATGTCCTCATATCGATGCGGATGAGAACGGCCATAAAGACTTCTCCGTAATCATCGAGCTTGCAAAGACCTGCGAGGCTCCGGAGGAGCTGGAACAGGGCAGTATTGTCGGCGGCTTTGCGCATGAGCAGGTATTTGCTTTGGCGGACAAGGTTGTAGATGCCGTCAAATCTGGTGCCATCCGTAAGTTCGTGGTTATGGCAGGATGCGATGGCCGTCAGAAGGGCAGGGAGTATTATACGGAGTTTGCTGAAAAGCTCCCGAAGGATGTGGTGATCCTGACTGCTGGCTGCGCAAAGTACAAGTACATCAAGCTGGATCTGGGAGATATCGGCGGCATTCCGCGCGTCCTGGATGCCGGGCAGTGCAACGACTCCTACTCTCTGGCATTGATTGCGCTGAAGCTGAAAGAGGTATTCGGACTGGAGGATATCAACGATCTGCCGCTGGCTTTCAACATTGCCTGGTATGAGCAGAAGGCTGTTATCGTGCTGCTGGCACTCCTCTACCTTGGCGTAAAGAACATCCACCTGGGACCGACACTTCCAGCATTCCTTTCCCCGAATGTGGCAAAGGTGCTGGTGGAGAACTTCGGCATCGGCGGCATTTCCACTGTCGATGAAGATTTGAAGCTGCTAATCGGATAAGGGGAGGATTCACTGGGAAAGAAAATATCACAGCGGTGCCCTGCCGGAGCTGATGCGGGAGATCCCGGATACGCCGATCTACTGCACGAAGAAAGGCGAAGCAGTCATTCGCGGGCATTATCATCAGGACTGGTACTTTGTGAACGTGAAGACCGGTGACACGCTGCCGCTTGGCGAGACCACGCTCACTTTTGTGGAAGCCCCCATGCTGCACCGGCCGGACAGCATGTTCACCTATATGTCCGGGGACAACATCCTGTTCTCCAATGATATAACTGGGCAAACTCTGCATTCTTAGCCACAAGGGACATTGCAAGCTCGAATAACAAGTGCCTCAGCCTCTTACGACCACGCTTGCTGATGTTGTCTCGCCCTTCTTTGACTTAGAGAGCTCTCATCTTGCTATCTTCTCTAAACTGTTATATACTAATATCGCATATCAGTGAAAATAAATTAGCGACAGTTTTAAATATTTTGTCGATTAAATAACCTATGTGAGATTAGCACCGTATGAATATAGCAGATGGGAGTGTTTACTACGAACAGAGCGGAGTTAAAGACGGCGAAAAGCGGAGTTTCAGTAAAAATGGAGCAGAGCGCATCGGCTGAACAGACAGCGGCGGGCAAGAAGCCTGCGGCAGAGCAGAAGAAAAGCAGCAAAAAGGCAGCGGACAAGAGCGAGAAAAAGAGCAGCGGGGAGAAGAGGCTCATCCAGGCGGAGGAGCTTCTCTCTGGTCTTCAGCAACTTGTGGCACAGGCAAAGAGCAAGGACGCAAAGCTGGATGTCGATGAGATCAATGATTATTTTGCAGATTACAATCTGAGTCCGGAGGAGATAGAGCAGATCTATGCCTATCTTGAAGCCAACAGTATAGAGGTGTTGAACGAGCAGACGGAGGAACCACCGGAGGATCTTGCAAATGCCAAGGAGGATGCGATCCTGGCAGAGGATGATCTTGAGATGGAGGACAATCTGGATGAGGAGTCCTCCGGGGAGAAGATTCCGGACGAGGATATCAACCTGAGCGCAGTCGAGCTCTTAGAGGGAGTGGGAACTGAGGATCCGGTTCGCATGTATCTAAAGGAGATCGGAACGGTGCCGCTGCTCACTGCAGAGGAAGAGCTGGAGCTCGCCAGACGGAAGCAGGAGGGCGACCAGCGCGCCAAGGAGAAGCTCATCGAGGCGAATCTTCGTCTTGTGGTGAGTATCGCGAAGCGCTATACGGGGCGCGGCATGAGTTTTCTGGATCTTGTGCAGGAGGGCAATCTGGGTCTTATCAAGGGCGTTGAAAAATTTGACTACGAGAAGGGCTTTAAGCTCAGTACCTATGCGACCTGGTGGATACGTCAGTCAGTCACGAGAGCGCTCGCGGATCAGGCGAGAACCATACGTGTGCCGGTACACATGGTGGAGACCATTAATAAGATGAGCAAGATGCAGCGGAAGCTTACACTGGAGCTGGGCTATGAACCCAGCGTGGCGGAGCTCGCTTCCGCACTCGAGATGACAGAGGAGAAGGTGATGGAGATCATGCAGATCGCCAGGGAACCAGCCTCTCTTGAGACGCCGATCGGCGAGGAAGACGATTCCAATCTCGGAGATTTTGTTGCGGACAATAACGTCCTGACGCCGGAGGACAATGTGGAGTCGGTTATGCTACGTGAGCATATTGACACACTGCTCGGAGATCTGAAAGAGAGAGAGCGTCAGGTGATTGTGCTGCGTTTTGGTCTTGAGGACGGGCATCCCCGTACTCTTGAGGAGGTCGGGAGAGAGTTTAAGGTGACGCGTGAGCGCATTCGTCAGATCGAGGCGAAGGCGCTGAGGAAGCTGAGAAATCCGGTGCGCTCGAAGCGCATCCGTGATTTCCTGTGAACCCGCTGAGGCAGAGAGCGATGAATCAGAAAAATTATCAGAGAGAGCTGGAACAGCTGATCTGTCAGAATGAGGCTTCGGGAGCTGTCCCGAAGCTTCTTCTGCATGTGTGCTGCGCGCCCTGCTCCTCGTGGTGTCTGGAATACCTGAACCCGCATTTTGATATTACAGTCTACTACTTTAATCCGAATATTGATGAGCCGGAGGAGTATCGCCGTCGCGTCGCAGAGGAGCAGCGTCTCCTGCGGGAGATGTCCTTTCAGCGGCCGGTACACTTTCTTGAAGGGGCATACATCCCTGAAGCTTTTCATGAGCTGGTGCGGGGACATGAGAGAGATCCGGAGGGAGGAGAGCGTTGCGGGCTGTGTTTTGAGCAGCGTCTTCGGAGCACGGCAGAAGCCGCAGTAAAGGGAGGTTTTGATTATTTTACGACAACGCTTACGATCAGTCCGCTGAAAAGCGCTGCGCGCCTGAACGAGATTGGAGAGTGCGTCGGAAGGGAGCTGGGCGTTGCCTTCCTTCCATCAGATTTCAAGAAGAAAAACGGTTACAGACGCTCCACAGAGCTCTCCAGAGAATACGGCCTTTACCGTCAGGACTACTGCGGCTGTGTCTACTCAAAGCGCGAGGCGGAGCAGAGGAGAGCAGAGAGACAGATAGAAACCACTTCGCGTACGGAATGAGATTCATTACATAAAGAAATTGTCTTAAAATGTTATTCTTCTCAGTACACGACTCACTCTTTTCAGTTGACTTCAGAAGTTATCCATTCCTCGATTTGTAAATAGGAATAGGTTTTACAGCAACAGGTGCAGTTATGAGAAATCGTAACTGTGCTTTTTGCTTTTGTGAAAATTGACTAAGCCTTGATAGGGAGCGAAGAAAACTTAATAAAAGTTCCAAAAGGAGCAATACTTGTATCCAAAGGAGCGAAGAAAGAAAGTTCAAAAAAGAAAATTGGAGAGAAATAGGGAAAGAGGCATCACTCTTTCAAGTACGAGATTAACACAAGAAGACCTCATTGTTAAAGCACTGCTTTGTCAAAACAAGTTACGGCGATTTTGAAGTCATTCTATGCAACGTGTAGTGATAAAAGTTGGATAATAGCGGATTTCTCTTGCAGAGAAATGGTACCCATGTTAGAATAAAAAAAAGGAGGATTCTAATCATGTCAGAAGAAAAACTAAAATCAAAAATTGAGCAAGCATCTGGTGTCCTAAAAGAAGGTGCTGGTAAGTTGACAGGTGATAAAGAGCTAGAAGCAAAAGGATTTGTTGAAAAAACAATTGCTAAAGGCAAAGAACTTGCAGACGATGCAAAAGAAGCTGTTGAAGGTGCTGTAGATGCCGTTGAGGAAAAATTAAAATAATTGAGTGTATGTAATTTTTTCTGTAAATTGAGACTGTTTCAAAGTCTGTGTAAACTCAAAAAACTGACGCTTGATGAGTAAATAGATGTGTTGGAATTCGGCGGTTTTCCTGCCTTCATTCCTACCTGCATTGTATTTGCAGGATTTTTGTATGTCAATAGGGGGATCTGAGCGGGGGTTGCACCCCCGGTTCCCCTGCCGGATATTTCAAGGGCCGAAGAAATCCAAAGACCGATTCCTCCGGCCCTGAAATATCAGTAAATATGGCCTTCCAGCCGTTCTTCAAAATAGATTTCCAGCTGTGAATGGATCTGCCCCCAATCCTGACGGTGGCCGGTCCATTTTTTAGTGATATCGATCATTGCCAGGTACAGCATTTTCAGAAGGCTGTCATCCGATGGGAATACAGTCTTGGATTTCGTTACTTTCCGAAGCTGGCGGTTGAACCCTTCGATGGTGTTAGTCGTATAGATCAGACGGCGGACGGCTTCCGGATACTTGAAATACGTGGACAGAACTGGCCATTTCTCCTTCCAGGATTTGTAGATTTTGGGATATTTGACGTTCCGTTTCTCGCCGAATTCCTCCAGATTGGCAGGGCTGTTGTTTCATCCGGAGCGGAGTACACAGCTTTCAGATCTGCCATCAGCTTTTTTAGATCCTTGTAAGACACATATTTCGTTGAATTCCGAATCTGATGAATGATGCACTGCTGGATTTTGGTCTGTGGGAAGATTGCTTAATAGCCTGCGGAAAACCAGTAAGCCCATCTACGCAGGCAATCAGGATATCCTGGACACCACGGTTTTTCAGGCTGTTCATGATGGAAAGCCAGAACTTTGCGCTCTCGTTTTTTCCGACATACATACCAAGAACGTCTTTTTTCCGGACATGTCGATGCCGATCACTATGTAAACGGCACGCTTTACGATGCGTCCTTCGCTGCGGACATGATAATGAATGGCATCCAGGAAGACAACAGCGTAGATTCCTTCCAGAGGGCGCTCCTGCCATTCTTTGACGATGGGCAGGATCTTGTCTGTTACCCGGCTGATCGTACTGTCAGAGATCTCGATATCATAGAGCTCACGCATATGGCTCTCGATATCCGAGGTTGTCATCCCTTTGGCGTACATGGAGAGAATTTTTTCCTCCATGTCCTGCGTAACGGTGTTCTGATACTTTTTGACGACCTGCGGCTCGAATTCACCTTTCCGGTCTCTCGCTACCTCAATGTCCATGTCGCCATAGCTGGTGTGCATGGTCTTTGTGGAATGACCGTTCCGACTGTTGTCTGTATCCTTGTTTTTGTAATCATACTTGGAGTAGCCGAGTTCTTCGTCCATCTCGGCATCCAGCGTTCCCTCGAGAAGAATGGACATCATGTCGCGCATGACGGAATTGATGTCTGTGCCGTTCTTGATGTCCGCGGCATTCTCCTTGATGCAGCTGCTCATCATTTCACGGAGAGCAGCCTTCTGTGGTGTGTCTAATTTCCTTCGTGCCATAGAAAAACCTCCATACTAAGTAAGTTCATCTTACGCCAGTATGAAGGTTTACACAAACTTTGGGACAGTCCCTCATTATAGTCCAGCCCCTCTTTAAAGGTCTTGAGGGATTTATAGGTCTGTAAACACAAAGCCGTGCCAGAAAGCACATATATTCTCTGTTAAAGCGGTATCTGATTTTTACAGTAGTTGCGTATTACTAAAACAGGGATCAAAAAATATCTGAATATTTTGCCCCTCAGTGCATATCTGCTTCGTCAATGGATTTTGCGATCAGCTCCGCGAGCGCCACGAGCTTCCCACGCTGATCTTCCTTTACGCGGGACTTGATGGAGATAGACTCCTCCAGCAGGCGTATATTTTTCATGGAGGCAAAGAGCTCGCTCATCTTTTTTCCGGAGACTGGAGCCCAAGAGCCGTTCTCGATGATAGCGACAGTGCGGCTCTGAAGGTTGTGCGCCTTCAGATCAGAGATCAAGTGCTCCATCTCGGGAAAGAGGTCATTGTTGTAGGTCGTGGCGGCGAAGACGAGGTGGCTCGCGCGGAAGGCCTCGGCGACCAGATAGGAGTGATCCGTGACCGAGACATCGTACATCCGGATATTCCTTACTTTTTGCTCACCGAGTGCATTTGCCAGCACCTCGGCGGCATTCTCCGTGCCTCCGTAGACAGAGGAGTAGAAGATGACAGGCTCGTGCGCCTCGGGCTGATAGGTGGCCCACTTCGCGTATTTTTCGATGAGCCACTGAATTTTCTTCGGTACGCGCCAGATGGGACCGTGCAAGGGGCATATCATCTCAATATCAAGACCCGCGGCCTTGTTCAGGAGAGCCTGCACCTGTGCTCCGTATTTTCCGACCACATTTGCGTAGTAGCGCCGCATCTCGGAGAGCTCGAAGCTCTCGAGCTGCATCTGATCCGAGAAGATATTGCCGTTCAGTGCCCCGAAGCTTCCGAAGGCATCTGCGGAGAAAAGAATATGATTCAGCTCATCGTAGCTGACCATGACCTCAGGCCAGTGTACCATGGGAGCCATAATAAAGCGGAAGCTGTGCTTTCCGGTAGAGAGAGTGTCGCCTTCCTTTACCTGTATGACCCGGCCCTGCAGATTGAGATCAAAGAACTGGCGGATCATGGCGTGGGCCTTGGCTGTCGCGACAACCGTGACCTCCGGATGGCGCAGCACTACCTCGGAGAGCGTGGCGCTGTGATCTGGCTCCATGTGGTTTATGATGAGGTAATCGAGGGGACGCCCATTCAGCAGATGCTCGATATTTTCGATGAAGACGGAGGAGATAGATAGATCTGCTGTGTCGATGAGCAGTGTCTTCTCGTCCAGAACGAGATAGGAGTTGTAGGACATTCCGGATGGAACCGGGAAACAATTTTCGAATTTGGCGAGTCTTCGGTCGCTGGAACCAAGGTACCAGATGTCGTCGATGATCTTCACTGCCTGATGCATAGAACGCTCCTTTTTCCGGGAAAAGTATTGAAAGCCTGTGTGGATTCGGTACTTTTGATACTGTGACTATATTATATCACACAAAGCAGAATCGCGACATACTTCCACAGAAAAGTTCAAGGGGATCGACGCGCTTGCGGAAGGCCTGGGAATGGTGTATTCTTTAACTATAAAATGATTGACATAAGAGGTATTTATTATGGAAGAATCAAAGCAGAACAGTGCACCGCAGGGAATGCGGGAGCCGCCGAAGCCAAATTTTCAGGTGGATCTGAACGGTGAGAGCAGCATAAAGCATGTTATCGGCGTTGTCAGCGGAAAGGGCGGGGTGGGAAAGTCTCTCATGACGAGTCTTCTCGCAGCAAAGACGAGGGCAAAGGGCTTTCAGGTCGGTATTCTGGATGCGGATGTGACTGGTCCTTCCATTCCGAAGTCCTTTGGCGTGAGCCAGGATGGCGTGCACTCCTATCATAATCTCATGGTTCCGGCGATCACCGCGACAGGAATCAAGATCATGAGTTCAAACCTTCTTCTGGATCACGACACGGATCCGGTGATCTGGCGCGGGCCGGTGATCGCGAACGCAGTGAAGCAGTTCTGGTCAGATGTACTGTGGGGAGAGCTTGACTATCTGTTTGTCGATATGCCTCCGGGAACGGGAGATGTTCCGCTGACTGTATTTCAGTCCCTTCCGGTGGAGGGAATCATCATCGTGACAAGTCCGCAGGAGTTGGTCTCCATGATTGTTGAGAAGGCGGTCAATATGGCTGACCAGATGAAGGTTCCGGTGATTGGTCTGATTGAAAACATGAGTTACTATGAGTGTCCGAACTGCGGAAAGCGTCACTCGATCTTCGGTGAGAGTCACATTGACGAGATCGCCGCAGCACATGGGCTGAAGACGCTTGCCAAGATTCCGATTGAGCCGGCGACGGCGAAGACCGTGGATGAGGGCAGCGTTGAGTACCTTGAGGCACCGTGGATTCGCGCTGCGGTTGATGCCATTACAGGAGAAAAATAATTGCCATGGAGATTTCCAGCAATCCCAACAGTGAGTTAAATCGCTACATTGTCCAGATTCCGGACGTCGTGCAGGTTCCTGAGAGCATCGGGAGCTGGGCCCATCAGTTTCAGGAAGCGATGATGATGTACGGCTGCGCCATCCGGGAGGTCAAAACAAGGCTGGAAGTGCTGAACGACGAGCTCTCGGTGAGAAACCAGAGAAATCCGATTGAGATGATCAAGTCCCGCGTCAAGAAACCACTCAGTATCATTGAAAAGCTGCAGCGCCGCGGTTTCCCCGTGTCCCTTAACTCCATGCAGGCGAATCTGGACGATGTCGCGGGAGTTCGGGTCATCTGCTCTTTTGTGGATGATATCTACGATGTTGCGGGGATGCTGATGCGGCAGGACGACGTGCGCGTCATCGCAATCAAGGATTATATCAAGAATCCGAAGGACAATGGTTACCGCTCCTATCACATGATTGTAGAGGTTCCGGTATTCTTCTCGGATAAGAAGCGCTACATCCGCGTGGAGGTTCAGATTCGCACCATTGCGATGGATTTCTGGGCGAGTCTGGATCACGAGCTGAAGTATAAGAAAGAGATCGACGACTCGGATGAAATCAGCGAGGAGCTGAGGGCCTGCGCGGATATCATCGCAGAGACGGACGAGAAGATGCTTGCGATTCGGAAGCGCATCGAGCAGCAGGGCGGTTCGCGCAGGGAGAATAACTGGAAGCACTGAGCATCACCCGCAGAGGCAACGCGTGCTCTATACAGCTTGGCATTTTCTATAAAGCAAAAATATGCACCCCGGAGCAGCCGTATAATAAGGCCTGCTTCGGGGTGTTCCTGTCCAGACGCAATCATGTCGGTATGTCACCGGATATTGAGCTGTCGCCTCAGAAGGTTATCTCATAGTAGCGAAGGCTCGTGGTGACCGTGAAGCCGTTCTTCTCATAGAGGCGTATTGCGGGGAGATTTTCTGCACTTACCTGAAGGGAAGCCTGCTTATAGCCCTGCTTTCTCAGCACGCCGAGGAGCTCCGGGAAGACCTCGCTGCCGATGCCCCTGCCTACCATATCCTTCTGCACAGCGATGCGGTGCAGGTAGCAGTGCGCATCCTTCATGGGCATGAGATAGCAGCGGAACACAGGCTTGTCACCCTCCGCCGGAAGAGCTTCATAGCAGATCACACCCTCGCCGGAGGGGGCGGAGCGGCGGAATCGGTACTTGGTGCCGGGGAGGGGCTTCTCCGAGAGATCGCAGCGCATCTCCGTCTCCTCACTGGTTTTGGAGGCGCCGATAGAGAGCAGCACAGGGAGTGCCGCTTTGCAGGCACTGTCCAGCGCGAAACGAACAGTAACCGGACCACCCGCCAGGCTCTGGCCGGGAAGAGCGAGCTGCGCCTTCTCCCAGAGCGCACGGAAGAGTCCCTGTCTGCGGCAGTCGGGATCGGTGAAGGCACTGACCTCATACAGAGTATCATCCAGCTTTGAGAGTGCCAGTACAGCGCGCGGTGCGTCTGTCTCCGGGTCTCTCGCGATGAAAAATTTTGTCTTCGGTTCCAGCAGAGGGAAGGTGATGGAGAAGGGCTCCTTCTCATGGCTTCGCATAAGGATGGTCCGGATTGCCTCCTGTTCTCCGCGGTTCAGTCTGTTTTGTTCGGTAAGCTTCATATTCATAAAAAGTATCTCCGTTTTCTGAAATCATTTTCTGCAATCAGTCAATGAATCTTTATTTTTTGCGATGTTCACAGTATAGCACAGTTTTATGCCGGATAGGAAATTACGATTTCCTGATTAAAGATTGAAGACAGAGAGCGGCCGGAGCGGAGAGAAGCTGTTGCCACCCCCGCGGAAAGCCCGTATAATAAACGAAGACAGAAGGGATTCAAACAGAATAGAATGTTTTATAGCGGCGCAGAGCTGGCGCTGTTGGAAGGAGACCGTATGATTTCCAGGCTTATCAAAAAAATCAAAGAGACGAAGGCGCCGATCTGTGTGGGTCTGGATCCGATGCTTTCTTATATACCGGAGACACTGAAGGAGCGCGCTTTTGCGGCGAAGGGAGCAGACCCCGAAGGCGCGGCGGAGGCGATATGGCAGTTCAACCGGGCCCTGATTGACGCGGTTCATGATCTCATTCCTGCGGTGAAGCCGCAGATCGCAATGTATGAGCAGTTCGGGATTCCGGGGCTTCAGGCATATGAGCGAACGGTCCGCTACTGTCAGGCGAAGGGGCTGGTTGTGATAGGAGATGCAAAGCGGGGCGACATCGGCTCTACCTCTGCAGCCTATGCGACAGCACATCTCGGTGCGGCGGAGATCTGTGGGAAGGAATACCCTGCGTTTCAGACCGATATGGTGACGGTCAACCCATATCTCGGGAGCGACGGTGTGCAGCCCTTCGTGGATGCCTGTCAGCGCTACGATCGCGGTATGTTTGTGCTGGTGAAGACCAGCAATCCCTCGAGCGGAGAGTTCCAGGACAGACTGATCGACGGCAGGCCGCTCTATGAGTGGGTTGCGGAGAAGGTCATGGAGTGGGGGAGCCCCTGCATGGAGGGCGAGTGGTCCAATGTCGGAGCGGTGGTCGGCGCAACCTATCCGGAGATGCTTGCGAGACTCAGAGAGCTCATGCCGCACACCTTCTTCCTTGTTCCGGGCTACGGGGCGCAGGGCGGCAGCGCAGAGGATCTCCGCCATGCCTTCAGTCAGGACGGTCTCGGAGCGGTTGTGAATTCTTCCCGCGGCATTATTGCGGCGTGGAAGCAGGAAAAGTATGCGGCATTTGGGGCAGGAGATTTTGCAGGAGCGGCGCGGCAGGCGACGCTGGATATGATTGCCGACATCCGTTCCGTGCTCTGAGCGGGGAGCGGTGAAGATGAAAAAGCAGATGGAGAAATGTCATATCCTCTCTCAGAGGGGGCTTGGAGCCGGTATTTTTGATCTCGTACTCCGTGCGCCGGAGATTGCCGCAGAGGCAGTGCCCGGTCAGTTTGTAAATGTATATCTGAAGGATCGTGCGCGCATACTTCCGCGTCCCTTAAGCCTCTGCGCCTTTGACAGGACGCAGGGGACGATACGTCTCGTGTACCGTGTGACAGGAGGAGGGGCGGGCACAGAAGAGCTCTCCTCGTATCCCGCGGGGACTGAGCTTCCGGTGCTTGGACCGCTCGGAAACGGCTTTCCGACGGAGCTGGAATCGGTGTGTGCGGTGGGGGGCGGAATCGGTGTGCCGCCGCTCCTTGCGCTTTTAAAGGCACTTCCGGGAAGAAAAACTGCGGTGCTCGGCTACCGGACTGCGGGGCAGATGTTTTTAAAGGAAGAGTTTGACGCCGCGGCCGATGCGGTATTTGTCGCCACGGAGGACGGGAGCTTCGGCACGGCCGGAACGGTGATTGATGCGCTTAAGACACTTCCGGTGCAGCCGGAGGCGATACTGAGCTGTGGCCCGAGACCCATGCTCCGCGCGCTGAAGCAGTATGCGGCAGAGCACGGCATCGCACTCTGGGTCTCCATGGAGGAGCGCATGGCCTGTGGAATAGGCGCCTGTCTCGGCTGTGTGACAGAGAGCACGGAGACAGATGCACACTCTCAGGTGAAGAATAAGCGCGTGTGTAAGGACGGCCCGGTATTCCGGGCAGAGGAGGTGGTGCTGTGACAGAACCTTCCCTTTCAGTCAGTATAGCCGGAATTGAGCTCAGGAATCCGGTTCTGACAGCGAGCGGCACCTTTGGCTCAGGACAGGAATATTCTGAATTTGTGGATCTGAACCGCCTCGGGGCTGTGGTGACCAAGGGAGTTGCGGACAGACCCTGGCCGGGGAACCCCACTCCGCGCGTGTGCGAGGTCACGGGAGGCATGCTGAATGCCATCGGTCTGCAGAATCCAGGGATTGATGTCTTTCTGCGGCGCGATATTCCTTTCCTCCGGCAGTTCAATACGCGCATTGTCGTGAATGTCTGCGGGCACACGGAGGAGGAGTATCTGGCGGTTGTAGATCGGCTTTACGATGCGCCGGTTGATCTTCTGGAGATCAATATCTCCTGCCCGAATGTGAAGGAGGGCGGAATTGCCTTTGGTCAGGATCCGCGCGCGGTGGAACATATCACAGCGGCGGTGAAGCGGCATGCGAAGCAGCCTGTCATCATGAAGCTGTCCCCGAATGTCGCGGATATCACGGAGATGGCGCGCGCGGCAGAGTCCGGTGGCGCAGATGCACTCTCCATGATCAATACATTGACGGGGATGAAGATCGACATTCACAGAAGGAGTTTTGTTCTGGCGAACAAGACCGGGGGCATGTCGGGACCCGCAGTGAAGCCGGTTGCGGTTCGCATGGTGTGGCAGTGTGCAAAGGCCGTGAAGCTGCCTATCATCGGCATGGGCGGAATTGCCTCGGCGGAGGACGCGATCGAATTTCTGCTTGCCGGAGCGAGCGCCGTCTCTGTCGGCACGGAGAATTTTGTGAATCCGCATATTACCGAGGAAATCGTGGACGGAATCCGCAGCTATATGATAAGATACGGCGTGGAGAATATACAGGAGCTGGTCGGAGCAGTGCGCTGACAGCCTAAGGAGCAGGGGAGAAGATGGAGCAGTACAAGCAGGAATTTATAGAATTTATGATTGACTGTGAGGTCCTGAAATTCGGGGACTTTGTGACAAAGAGCGGAAGAAAGACCCCGTTTTTTGTAAATACGGGCTTTTACAGAACCGGTGCGCAGCTGAAGCGCCTCGGTCAGTATTATGCGAAGGCCATTCATGAAAATTTCGGCGAGGACTTTGGCATACTCTTTGGGCCGGCCTATAAGGGGATTCCCCTCTGCGTCGCCGCCGCCATGGAGATGAGTGAGCTCTACGGCGCGGAGATTGGCTACTGCGCGAACCGGAAGGAGGCCAAGGATCACGGCGACAGGGGAATACTTCTCGGCAGTCCCATTCGGGATGGCGACAGAATTGTGATTATAGAGGATGTCACGACTGCCGGAACCTCGATCTCTGAGACCATGCCCATCATCCGCGCACAGGGCGAAGCAGAGGTGCTGGGACTTGTGGTGAGCGTGGATCGCTGTGAGAGAGGGCAGGGAGAGCATAGCGCGCTCCAGGAGATCGCGGAGCGCTATGGTATCCGCACCTGCGCGATTGTCACCATGAAGGAGGTTGTGGAGCATCTCTACAATCGGCCGTACAGAGGACAGGTCATCATTGATGACGCGCTGAGGGAGAGAATCGAGGCGTACTACAGGCAGTACGGAGTCCGGAATGAAATCTAAATCTGAGGTCTCCGCATGAATCGCATCAGACCGCGTCACAGAGCGGCAGGAACTGTACTCTTTCTTCTCTATCTCGCATGTCTTATCTATTTTCTGTTTTTTGCGGAGGCGCTCGGCAGAAGCGGAAGCGAGCTCTACCACTATAATCTGGAGCCCTTAAAGGAGATACGCCGCTTCTGGCTCTACCGGGAAAGTCTGGGGATTGGCGCTTTTTTGCTGAATACGCTGGGAAATGTCCTCGCGTTTCTGCCCTTTGGCTTCTTCCTTCCGATAGTCAGCGGGCGCTGTCATGATTTTCTGACGCTCTTTTTTTCCGGAGCCCTGTTCTCCGGAGGAATAGAGCTCATACAGCTGCTGACCAGACTCGGGAGCTTTGATGTGGACGATATTCTGCTGAACACAGTCGGCGCTGTGTTTGGCTATCTCATCTTCCGCGTGTGCATACGGAGGTTGGAGCGTGTTTAATTACAACAGGAAAAAATACCGTTTTCTGCGTCCTGTGAAGAAGGAAAACGATTCTATACTGGAGCGTCCGGAATTCAGCTATCCGGAGACCCGGAGTGACAGGAAGGAAGGTCGTGCGGACGGCAGACTGGTAAACTATCTGCGAAAGCCGCGCTCGGAAATCGGGGCGACTGCTCTGATCTCTGCGGCGATTGCCACAGGACTCACCGTGCTGGCCTTCTGGCTCATGGTGAAGACGCTGGGCAATCCGCCGCTCTATGTCTCTGCCATTGCAGGCAGCGCGGTGTTGTTTTCACTCTATGCGGGGGGCTGCGCTGTGCTTTCTGTGCTGGAGAAGGACAGAGATCATCTGTTTGCGCTGCTGGGACTTTCGATCGGAGGAATGGTGCTGATTACGTGGATCATTACGATGCTTGTGGGGGTGACGGCCTGATGGATGAAAATATGAGAGCGCTCGCCGCTGCAGAGTCAGGAGAGCTCAGGGCGGCGGAGACAGAGGCGTCGCTTTGTCGTGAAAGAATTGAATTGGCCATGGAGCGGATTCGGCTCATCCCGGAGGACAGGGGTGTACCGGATCCGTTTCACGGCTTTTTTTGTGATGTCGCGCAGTATCTTTTACAGTTTGCCGCCCTGCGTGAGAGTCTTCACAGCGGATGCTACAGGACGAAGAGTCTTGCAGAGATGCAGGCGATCCAGAGCGGACTCTATCGGGATATGCTGCAGGAGAACTATCCGTCCTCATGGCTGAATCCCGCCTGTGCCGCTCTGCGCTGCCGGAGTGCAGAGGAGGATGCGCAGCGGGGGGATCCAGAGGGGACGAGGCGTCAGGAAGCCATGGAGAATGCGACCCGGCTGGGACAGCTGCTCTCCGCGCTCTACGCGGAGCTGTATGCGCTCCTTCCCCTCTGCTATGCGGACAGGGAAGCGGATATGGCGCCGATCCTTGAACTGTTTCTGCAGTGCTACGGCCTGTTCACTGCAGGTGAGATCCCGAAGAGCGAGACGCTTCGCAAGGTCCTCTACTGGTATGCCTTTGACTATCTGGATGTGACGGTGCCGGAGCGGACAGAGGCGCTGCTGGAGCCGGAGGAATCTGTTCAGGCCTCCCTCTATCACGGTTTTTCGAGGGAGGATCTGCGCTACCTGTTTTTTTCGGGGGATTATGTGTCGGAGAGCTGCTTAAAAACAGCAGAATTTCTGAATTCTCTTCCGGAGGAGGAGCTGCAGCTTGCGGCAGAAACCTTTACGGAGGGCTTTGCTGAGGGCTTCCGTGCCATGGGACGTGCACTTCAGAACAAGAGCACGGTCGCGATCCGCTATCTCCGAGGCTTTGAGCGGCTGGTGGAGCGGGAGGCAGAGCTCTTTGCCGCGCAGGGACTTCGCACCATACTTCCGCCTCCGGCTTCCCGCCTCACGGAGCGCATTCCCGGGCGGGGCGCGCGCATGAAATCTTTAAGTCCAAACCGGCAGTTTGATTATGATCATCGCTTTGATGCGGCGATCTTCTGGGACAAGGCATTTACAGACAGGAAGCTCACAGAGCTCCGCGCAGCCTATGAGGCGCGGCGCGAGGCTGCGAGACGCTATGCAGGCCCCGCAGTGATGGAATATTTCGGGGAGGAGAGCTTTGAGCCTCTGCGCTGCACAGATGCCCTTGCCTTTACCGAGAAGCAGAGAAGGCTCCTGAATCTCTATATGGCGGAGCTCTCTGAAATCACAGAACAGTATATGCCGGGCGATGAGACGAGCTTTACGATCATCGCCTGGCCGCTTCCGGAGATTGGGAAGTTCTTTCCCGCGCTCTTCCGGGACATTGTCCGCATCAACACGCTGGACAATGCCCACTGGAGAACTCTGCAGCAGAAGCTCATTGATCTTCTGGATCGCTGTGATTATGCAGAGGTCGTCGGAACAGAGGGGAATGAGACCTCGCTCCGGATTGCCCTCAGAGAGCTTCGGGATCCGGAGAAAGAGACGCGCTTTGAGAACTGTGTGTCCGATGTCAATATTCCAGCAGGAGAGGTTTTTACCTCTCCGGTGCTGAAGGGCACGGAGGGACTTCTGCATGTATCAGAGGTCTATATAGACGGATTGCTGTTTAAAGATCTCAGAATCAGGGTTGCAGACGGACAAACGACGGAGCTCTCCTGTGGAAATTTCTCCGATCCGGAGGAAAGCCGCCGCTTTGTGGTGGAGAATATTATGGGGAATCATGCCTCTCTTCCCATGGGGGAATTTGCGATCGGAACCAACACTCTGGCCGCGGCGGTTGCGGCGCGTTATGGGATAGAGCGACAGCTCCCCATTCTCATCGCGGAGAAGACGGGCCCCCACTTTGCCTTCGGAGACACCTGTTACAGTCACGAGGAAGATACCATGACCTATAATCCGGACGGGAAGGCCATCATTGCCCGCGACAATGAGATCTCGGCGCGGCGGCATGATTGCCCGGCGGAGGCTTATTTCAATCATCACAAGGATATCACCATTCCCTATGCGGAGATCGGGCGCCTGTCCGCCGTGATGCGGGATGGCGGGAGAGTCGACATAATCTGCGACGGGCGCTTTGTGCTGCCGGGGCTCTCTGAGCTGAATGAGCCGCTTCGGGAGCTGCTTTATGGCGGGCAGAGGGACTGACAGATACAGAGTCAGCAGATACGGATACGGAACGCAGAGGAAGCTGCAGGCGGGATGGTCCCGGCTGAAGATTCAAATGAAGGAGGAAGAAGCATGGCGAAGGTCGGAATTGTTATGGGTAGTGATTCAGATATGCCTGTGATGGCACAGGCGGCGGATTTCTTAAAGAAGATGGGCATTGATTTTGAGATGACGATTATTTCTGCGCATCGCGAGCCGGAGGTGTTTTTTGACTGGGCGCGCAGTGCGAGAGCGCGCGGCTACAGAGTGATCATCGCGGGAGCGGGAAAGGCGGCGCATCTTCCCGGCATGTGTGCGGCACTCTTCAGCCTTCCGGTGATCGGTATTCCGATGAAGACCTCAGATCTCGGCGGGGTGGATTCTCTCTATTCCATCGTGCAGATGCCGAGCGGAATTCCCTGTGCGACAGTTGCGATCAATGGCGGAAAGAACGCAGGCATACTCGCGGCGAAGATACTGGCTGTTGCGGATGAGGCACTGGAGCAGAAGCTCTGCGCTTATGCGGAGGAGCTGAAGAACGAGGTGGTGCAGAAGGACGCGCGACTTCAGGAAATCGGTTACGAGGCATATCTCAACAAGTAAACGACAGGAGGCATTATGGACTACAGAAATTCCGGTGTTAATATTGAGGCGGGCTACGAGTCTGTTGAGCTGATGAAGAAATATGTGAAACGCACCATGCGCCCCGAGGTGCTGGGCGGGCTCGGCGGCTTCTCCGGCGCCTTCTCCATGGAGGCAATTAAGGGAATGGAGGAGCCGGTGCTGCTCTCCGGAACGGACGGTGTCGGCACAAAGCTGAAGATCGCCTTCCTGATGGACAGGCACGATACGATCGGCATTGACTGTGTCGCGATGTGTGTGAATGACGTCGCCTGTGCGGGCGGAGAGCCGCTGTTTTTCCTGGATTACATCGCCTGTGGGAAGAACTATCCGGAGAAGATCGCAACCATTGTATCCGGTGTTGCGGAGGGCTGTCTTCAGTCGGGCTGTGCGCTGATCGGTGGTGAGACTGCGGAGCATCCGGGACTGATGCCAGAGGAGGAATATGATCTCGCCGGTTTTTCTGTCGGTGTCTGCGACAAAAAGGATCTCATCACAGGCGAGCTTCTGAAGCCGGGCGATGTGCTGATCGGGCTTGCATCCACAGGAATACATTCCAATGGCTTCTCTCTGGTGAGAAAGATCTTTGACATGACAGAGGAGAGCATGAATACGTACTATGAGGAGCTCGGCGCAACGCTCGGCGAGGTGCTGCTCGCTCCCACCCGCATTTATGTGAAGGCACTGAAGGCCGCAAAGGAGGCCGGCGTGCGCATCCATGCGTGCAGTCATATCACGGGCGGCGGGTTTTATGAGAACGTGCCGCGTATGCTGAGGGACGGCGTGCGCGCTGTGATCCGCAAGGACTCCTATGCGCTGCCTCCGATCTTTCAGCTCATGCAGAAAAAGGGCGAGGTCGAGGAGAAGGTCATGTACAACACCTACAATATGGGAGTCGGTATGATCGTCGCGGTGGATTCTGCGGATGTAGAGCGGACCATGAAGGCCTTCCGCACTGCGGGAGACAGCTGCTTTGTGATCGGTGCTGTCGAGGCGGGAGAGAAGGGAGTCGAGCTGTGCTGAGAGTCGGCGTACTGGTGAGCGGCGGCGGCACGAATTTGCAGGCGATCATTGATGCGAAGCGCGCAGGACGCCTGCAAAACGTGGAGCTCTCCTACGTGCTCTCCAATAATGTAAACGCGCATGCACTGGAGCGCGCACGGAAGGCAGGAATAGAGGCGGAGTGTCTCTCGCCGTCGGAATTTCCGGACCGGGAGAGCTTCAACCATGCGCTGCTTCGGCGGCTTCAGGAGAAGCGGCTCGGGTTGCTGGTGCTGGCTGGGTATCTCGTGCAGATTCCGGCGGAGCTCATACGGGCCTTTCCCGGACGCATCATCAACATCCACCCGTCTCTCATTCCAAGCTTCTGCGGGAAGGGCTGCTACGGGCTCAGGGTACATGAGGAGGCGCTGCGGCGCGGTGTGAAAATCACCGGGGCGACGGTTCATATCGTGAATGAGGAGCTGGATGGCGGCCCCATCCTGCTGCAGAAGGCCGTTGCGGTGCGAGACGGAGATACCCCGGAGATCCTGCAGCGACGCGTCATGGAGGAGGCGGAGTGGATTCTGCTTCCGCAGGCCATTGAGGAGATTGCGGACGGAAGGCTGGCAGTCAGGACGGACGAAGAAGAGCTGCGCACAGAAAATGCGGAATGAGCAGCCGGAAGGAGATCAGATGAAGATACTGGTAGTCGGCGGAGGCGGGAGAGAGCATGTGATCTGCTGGAAGCTCGCACAGAGCCCGCGGGTGGAGAAGCTCTACTGCGCGCCGGGCAATGCGGGCATCGCGGAGGTCGCGGAGTGCGTGCCGATCGGCGTCATGGAGTTTCAGCGCATCGCGGATTTTGCCGAGGCGCATCAGATCGATCTGACGGTCGTCGGTATGGACGACCCGCTGATCGGGGGGCTGGTGGATGTGCTTGAGGCGCGTGGGCTCCGGGCCTTTGGTCCGCGGAAGAATGCCGCGATACTGGAGGGCTCCAAGGCGTTTTCAAAGGAGCTGATGAAGAAGTATGATATTCCGACTGCGGAATATGAGACCTTTACCGATGCGGAGGCCGCACTGCGCTATGTGGAGCACTGCCGGATTCCGGTGGTTCTGAAGGCGGACGGGCCGGCGCTCGGGAAGGGCGTGCTCATCTGCATGACGCGGGAGGAGGCTGTGGAGGGAGTACGCCGCCTCATGGTGGAGAAGGCCTTCGGAGATTCCGGAGATACCGTGGTGGTGGAGGAGTTTATGACCGGCCGGGAGGTGAGCGTGCTCTCCTTTGTGGACGGAAAAACCATACGTACCATGGCAAGCGCACAGGATCACAAGAGAGCGAAGGACGGAGATCTGGGTCTGAACACCGGAGGCATGGGGAACTTCTCTCCCAGTCCTTTCTATACGGAGGAGGTCGATGCCTTCTGCCGGAAGCATGTATACCAGAAGACGGTGGATGCGATGGCAGCGGAGGGGCGTGAATTCAAGGGCGTGATCTTTTTCGGCCTCATGCTGACGGAGGACGGACCGAAGGTGCTGGAGTACAATGCGCGTTTCGGAGATCCTGAGGCACAGGTGGTGCTGCCGCGCATGGAGAATGATCTGGTGGAGGTCTTTGAGGCCTGTATCGACGGAACGCTCGATCAGGTGGAGCTGAAATTCAGGAAAGAGGCTTGCGTCTGCGTGGTGCTTGCAAGCGACGGCTATCCGCTCGCCTATGAGAAGGGCATCCCCATGTACGGTTTTGAGAAGTTCCGCGGCAGGGAGGACTACTTCTGCTTCCACGCGGGGACCAGCTTGGATGAGAGCGGACAGATCGTGACAAACGGCGGAAGAGTGCTCGGGATCACAGCGCTTGGGAAGAGCCTCAAGGAGGCGAGACGCAAGGCCTATGAGGCGACGGAGTGGATCAGCTTCCGCAATAAATACATGCGTCACGATATCGCGAAGGCAGTGGAGGAGCTGAATTAAGCTGGATTCAAGAAATTTCTTTTCAGACTTTGGAGGAGGATATGGATCAGAGACAGCTGAAGTATCTTACACTTTTGTCGGAGAAATTTCCGACCATACAGGCGGTATGCACAGAGATCATAAACCTTGCGGCGATTATGAATCTGCCGAAGGGCACAGAGCACTTTATGAGCGACATCCATGGTGAGTATCACGCCTTCCTGCACATTATGAACAACTGCTCCGGCGTCATACGGGAGAAGATCGAGATGATCTTTGAGGGAAGACTCTCCGAGTCAGAGCAGAGGGCGCTGCGCACCCTGATTTACTACCCGAAGGAGAAGCTGAGGCGGCTTCGGGCGGAGGGAAAGATCACGCCGAAGTGGTATCGGGAGACCCTGCGGGAAATGATAGAGATCGCGCGGGTGCTCTCCTCCAAGTACACCCGCTCCAAGGTGAGAAAAGCGATGCCGAAGGAATTCGGCTATATCATCGACGAGCTTCTGCACGCACAGCCGGATGAGGACAATAACCGTCAGGGCTATCATGAGAGAATTCTTGATACCATCGTCGGTATTCAGAACGGCGATGAGTTTATCATCGCGCTCGCCGCACTGATCAAGCGCCTCGCGGTGGATCATTTGCATATTGTGGGAGATGTCTTTGACCGCGGCGAGGATCCGGACAAGATCATTGAGCTTCTCATGAACTACCACTCTCTGGATTTTCAGTGGGGCAATCACGATATCCTGTGGATGGGGGCAGCCTGCGGAAGCGATGCCTGCATCGCGAATGTGATACGAAACAATGTGCGCTATGACAACATACGCGTGCTGGAGAGCGGCTACGGAATACCGCTCCGCGGGCTTCAGAACTTCGCGGAAAAATATTATGAGGGAAGCTCTAAGAAGGCGATGGTGAAGGCCATCAATGTGATACTCATGAAGCTTGAGGGACAGGTCATACTGCGGCACCCGGAGTATGAGATGAATGACAGGCTTTTGCTGGACAAAATAGACCGCGAGCATAAGAGCATCACCCTCGGGGCGCACTGCTATGCGATGAATACGCTGGAATTCCCCACAGTTGACTGGGAGCACCCCTATCAGCTGAGCGAGGAGGAGCAGGAAGTTGTGAATGATTTTCACACGGCCTTCATGAGCAGTCCGCGTTTAAAGCGCCACATAGAGTTTCTCTACTCGGTGGGAAGCATCTATCTGAAGATGAATGACAACCTTCTCTTTCACGGCTGTGTGCCTCTGAATGAGGAGGGACAGATGGATGAGATGAATTTCTTCGGTCAGTATTACCGGGGAAAGGCCTATTTTGACTGCTGCGAGAGAGTGGCGCGTCAGGCCTACCACACAGGGGAGCAAAAGCATCTTGATTTCATGTGGTACCTCTGGGGCGGGCCGAAGTCGCCGATGTGCGGGCGCGTGGTGAAGACCTTTGAGCGCAGTTATATTGATGACAAGGCGGCGTGGAAGGAGCCGCAGGATCCCTACTACGACTATTTGGATTCCGAGAATACCAGCCGCATGATACTCAGGGATTTCGGCCTGAAGTCGGATCTCTCCCACATCATCAACGGGCACACGCCGGTACATGCCTCTTCGGGAGAGAATCCCATCAAGGCGGAGGGCAAACTCATCGTGATCGACGGGGGGTTCTCCAAGGCCTATCACAAGACCACGGGTATCGCGGGCTACACGCTGATCTACAATTCACACGGCATGCGGATCAAGGCGCACGCGCCGTTTGAGAGTGTGGAGAAGGTGCTGAGCGAGAATGCGGACATCGAGTCCCGCGCAAATCAGTTTGAGATCGAGCCTTACCGGGTCATGGTCGGGGATACAGATATCGGAAAGAATATCGCGCAGCAGATCGAGGACCTGAACGAGCTTCTGGATGCCTACCGCGACGGAAGCATCGCGGAGGGCGTGGAGAAGTAAGAGAAAAGAGATGCAGCATAAGACAGGGCAGGAGATGGGGTAAAATATTTGTGCCAAACTAACTGAATAGATAAAAAATGAGCCTATGGGGGTAGTATACCCTTTTGCGCTTATACACACAATGAATTTGATAAAAATGCAAATTCCGCTGTGTATAAGCAAGGCTCTTGCTATCTCAGTTAGTTTGGCGACTATCGGGGTTTGCGTTTTTGTGCGTCTGCTTCGGTAGGCGCACTTTTTATTTATGTAAAAGAAAAAGAAAAATATATGTGTGCAATACAAATTCGCAAAATTTACAATGCCTATTGTAAGAAATGGGTCAACCCCAACAAAGGAGAAGAAGCGTATGAAAAAAACAGATACGAAAAAGAAACTTTCGTTGCCTATGATTATTGTGGTTATTGCGAGCGTAATACTACTTATAGTCGCTGTATTCATAGTTCAACAAGTTAAAAAAGAACCATCAGATAAGGTTGAAGTAATTACTGTATCCACATTGGAAAAGATTATCAATGTTAGTGAGCTATCCACATTTACGGCTGTTTACAATGGCATCGCACAAGTGATGAACGAGAAAAATCCCGAAGAAACTGATTACTATGTTTCTTACGAAGCAAGGGTTGACGCAGGTATTGATTTTGAAAAAATTGTTGTAGAAATTGATGATGAGGCAAAAGAAATCTACATATCAATTCCCGAAGTGTATATTACCGAAGTGAATGTTGATATATCTTCGCTGGATTTCATATTCTGCAATGAAAAAGCCAATACATCAACCGTTAGTCAACAAGCATTTAAGGTGTGCGAAGCAGATGTTAAGAACGAAAGTGAGCAACAAAGTGCTATCTATGAACTGGCGAAGCAAAATGCCATCAATGTCTTGACAGCATTGACAAAACCAATCATAGAGCAGTTAGATGCTGAATACACGCTTGTGATAGAGTAAGGAGGCGCTGTAATAATGAAAAGATTTTTGAGTGTATTTTTAACTGTAATAATTTCGGCAATGTGTGTATCTTGTGCTTCTCCTGCTGAAAAAGAAACTTTGAATATGGAGCCAGAAGTTTCGCAAATGAAAGCCATTTGCGAACTGGCTGTTATGGAGTGCTACTATCATAATGTTGCCAAATATTACGAAGAAGATGCTTCAGGAGTGTTATGGTGGAAAAAAGATAAGCAATTTTGGATTGAGTATAGCGGAGTTGTAAAGCTTGGTGTAGATATAACATCAGTAAACATAGAAGTTAATGATACACAGGTTAGTATAACACTTCCAGCCGCAAAGGTTCTTGGCTGTAAAGTAGATTCAGCCTCGCTGACAGAAGATTCGTTTATTGTAGCTAAAAACTCTGCCGATGTTGATGCTTCAGATGAAGTTAAGGCATTTGATGAAGCACAAAGCAAACTTCAAGAAAATGCCGCCAGTGATACAGCATTGTTAGCGAGTGCGCAACAACAAGCACAAGATTTGTTGGAAGATTACATAACCAACATCGGAAATGCTGTCGGTAAAGAATATACAATAAAGTGGATTTACACTGATGCAACAGACAATCCGTTGGAAGCAACTACCACCGAAGCTTCGACAACTGAGAACAGGGATGAATAATATGTTGCTTGCTTTTGATGTAATATAAGACTATGTGTTTTTACAGAGTTTTAGATTTAGCGTAATAACGGTCGAAGTGTGTACTACAGAAAGCGGGGGCGAGTTCAGAACTCGCCCCGTTTAAATGCCTGCATCAGCTCATTTGCGACGCTGGTCATATTCGGATTGTCCGGTACATCCTCGCGGGAGTAGAAGGCGGCCTCGCAGAGCTCGTCCTCCTGGAGGGTGATGTGGTCGGAGCCGTCCAGCTCCGCGGTGAAGCCGATCATCAGCGAGTCGCTGAAGGACCAGGGCTGCGTCCGGAAGGGACGGATATTTTTGACACGGAGCCCGGTCTCCTCAAGAACCTCCCGGTGCACCGTGTCCTCCGGCGTCTCGCCGACCTCAACGAAGCCGGCGACCAGCGCCTTGCGGCGGTAGTCGCTGGCGTTTCTCGTATAGCGTGTGAGCAGAAGCTTATCTCCATTGGTCACCGCGACGATGATGGCGGGCGAGATCTTCGGGTATTCGATGAGTCCGCAGTGCTTGCAGACCATGGCGCGCTCTACCTCCGAATGAACCATAGGAGAGCCGCAGCGCCCGCAGTATTTTCTGCTGTCATAAAAGCGCCAGAACTGCGTCGCCGTGATGGCGGCGAAGGCCTCATGCTGCGGCGAGAAGCTTCGGAGCTCCGCGGCGGACATAAAGCGATAGCCCTCAGAGAGCAGACCTCCGGGGATCGTAGAGCGGGAGACCAGAAAGTAGAGCTGTTCGTCGATTGCAAAGAGGTAGCGCGCCTGTATCGTGAGCGCAGAAAAATCGACTCCCGCGGCAGTGAAATCGGAAAAGCGGGGAAGCCGCTCGGCCTCCCCCTCTTTTTTCACCAGTATGCCCTCATTTCCGCAGATCATCAATGATGAGCTCTCTGCAGGCTTTCGGTCCGTTCTGTATTCTACATGGTATTTTTTAGGAGCGATATCCTGAATCATAGTAAATTTGCACCCCGAATTAGGATTGTAAACCGAACTGGTACTGCTCCAGAAGATCATTTTTCAGATTCCAGAGCTTCTTTGAGAGATCCACATAGGTCTGATGCGGATACTCAAAGCGCTTTGATTCCTCCCAGAGGGTCTCCAGCTCTGCCTTGCAGAATTTCTGAATTTCCATGACCTTTGGGGATTGGTAGATGCACTCACCGTTTTTGAATATCGGTACCAGTATCTCCTTCATGCTGTAATTGCCGCCCTTCAGCAGGGTCTTTTTCCAGGTCTCGATCGGGTCAAAGAGCATCAGGGGCTCGGACGGATCAAACGTTTCGTCGATCAGTGCGATGAGATCGGCGACGATCATTCCCTGACTGTCGTAGATGCGGTAGATGGTCTTGTCTCCGGGGTTTGTGATCTTCTCCGCATTCTCGGAGATCTTGATCTTCGGTATGAACCGGCCGCTTTTCCTGTCCTGAATGGCGGCGAGCTTATAGACACCGCCGAAGGCGGGGCAGTCCTTGCTGGTGATGAGATTGGTACCGACTCCCCAGGAATTGATGGTCGCGCCCTGCGATTTCAGAGATTCGATCAGCCCCTCATCCAGATCGTTGGAGGCGGAGATGATTGCGTCCGTAAAGCCCTCCGCATCGAGTGCAGCCTTTACCTTCTTGGAGAGGTACGCGAGGTCGCCGCTGTCCATGCGTATGCCGTAGCGCTTCGACAGCGCACCGGCCTCACGCATCTCCTTGAATACGGTAATTGCGTTGACCAGTCCGCTGTCCAGCGTGTCGTAGGTGTCGATCAGGAGAATGCAGGCGTCAGGATAGAGCTTTGCGTAGGCGCGGAAGGCGGTCAGCTCATCCGGGAAGCTCATGATCCAGGAGTGCGCGTGCGTTCCGCTGACGGGGACGTCAAACATCTTTCCGCAGAGCACATTTGAGGTGCCGACGCAACCCGCAATCATGGCAGCCCGCGCCCCGTAGATGCCCGCGTCTGGTCCCTGTGCCCTGCGGCAGCCGAACTCCATGACGCCGTCGCCCTTGGCTGCCCGCACGATGCGCGCTGCCTTGGTGGCGATGAGGCACTGATGGTTCAGAATGTTCAGCACTGCGGTTTCAATAAGCTGTGCCTGCATGATGGGGGCGATCACCTTGATCAGCGGCTCTCTCGGAAAGATCACGCTGCCCTCCGGAATGGCGTAGATATCTCCGGTAAAGCGGAAGTCCTTTAAATAGTCGAGGAAATCCGCCTCAAAGATGCCGAGACCTGCGAGATAGGAGATATCCTCCTCTTCAAAGTGCAGATTTTTGATGTAATCAATCACCTGATCCAGACCCGCACAGATAGAGTAACCGTTCCCTTCGGGATTGTTGCGGTAGAAGGCATCAAAAATAACGGTTTCATTGACCTCAGAGTTCTTGAAGTAACCCTGCATCATTGTGAGCTCATACAGGTCTGTAAGCAGTGTAAGATTTCTCATCACCTTGTCCTTTTCAATTTGTGCTTTTTATGCTTTCTTTTTTCCTTGGTTTGCGACAGCTTCCATTTTTGCCTTCAGCGCTTCCTGATCGCCGAGGTAGTAGTGGCGAATCGCGTTGAAATTGTCATCAAATTCATAGACAAGTGGAGTACCGGTGGGAATATTGATGCCGATGATCTCTTCCTCGGAGACGTTGTCGAAGTACTTCACCAGTGCGCGCAGAGAGTTGCCGTGAGCGGCGATGATGACGCGCTTTCCCGCCTGCATCTCAGGCCGGATGACCTCGTTGAAGTAGGGCACTGCGCGCGCGATGGTGGTCTCCAGGCTCTCGTTGTCAGGAAGAAGGGCGCTGTCCACATCTCTGTAGGCCGGGCATTTCTTTGCACTGCGTTCGTCCGCGGGATCCAGCACCGGCGGCTTGATTGCAAAGGAGCGTCTCCATATCTTGACCTGATCCTCGCCGTACTTCTCTGCGGTCTCGGATTTATTGAGGCCCTGCAGCGCGCCGTAGTGGCGCTCGTTCAGCTTCCAGCTCTTTACAACCGGGAGCCATGCGCGGTCCATCTCATCAAGAATATGATTCAGCGTGTGAATGGCTCTCTTTAAATAAGAAGTAAAGCAGATGTCGAAATCATAGCCCTCTGCCTTCAGGAGCTGCCCGGCAGCTCTGGCCTCCTCATGGCCCTTTTCGCTTAAGTCTACATCCATCCAGCCGGTAAAGAGATTCAGCTTGTTCCATTCACTCTCTCCGTGCCTCACAAGTACGAGTTTCATCATAGGGATGTTTCTCCTTTCCTATTGGGTGATGCCATTATGGTCTGATTTATGACAGAGAAAAGCGGAGGCAAAGCCTTAGCGCAGCACTGTCTACGACACTATAGCATAAATAATAAAGAAAAGACAGATTTTTGCACGGGAAAGGCAGACCGTTGACATCGCGTTTTCCTTCCTCTATAATGAGGAAATGCCAGAGATTCAGGCTGTGTTCTCGGAGGAAACAGCTCTGGGCTGTGGCGCTGTCTTAATACGGGGCGATGACGAAGAGAGTAGGTTGCTTTGAAAGCGGGAGAGAGCCGGGGATGGTGGAAGCCCGGCGCGAGTAGAGGCCTCTGAAAATCACTTCTGAGCCGCAGCTCAGAACAGGAAGTGCGGAGATATGCGCATGGCCGGAGTAAGAGCTGCCGTCCTTCCCACGTTACAGGGAACACATATGTCAGTATGCAGGTGGTACAGCGAGGCTTTGAGGCTTTCGTCCTGAGGGACGGAAGCCTCTTTTACTTTATTATGTACGGCCGCAAAACAGCAAAGGAGAGAAGCCATGTACAAGAAGGTTCCTACAGACCTGAATTTTGTCACCAGAGAAGGTGAGGTTGAGAAATTCTGGGAGGAGAACAGAATTTTTGAAAAATCTGTGGAGCAGCGCGAGGGCTGTCCTACCTATATGTTCTATGACGGTCCGCCGACCGCAAACGGCAAGCCTCACATCGGCCATGTCGAGACCCGCGTGATCAAGGATATGATTCCGCGCTATCATGCGATGAAGGGGCAGCTTGTTCCGAGAAAGGCCGGCTGGGACACGCATGGTCTGCCCGTCGAGCTGGAGGTGGAGAAGGAGATCGGCATCGAGGGCAAGGAGGGCATCGAGGCGTACGGTGTCGAGCCCTTTATTGACAAGTGCAAGGAATCTGTCTGGAAATACAAGGGCATGTGGGAGGAGTTCTCCGGAAAGGTCGGTTTCTGGGCGGACATGGAGAATCCCTATGTCACCTACTATGATGATTATATCGAGTCCGAGTGGTGGGCGCTTCAGCAGATCTGGAACAAGGGACTGCTCTACAAGGGCTTTAAGGTTGTTCCCTACTGCCCGAGCTGCGGGACGCCGCTCTCCTCGCATGAGGTTGCCCAGGGCTATAAGACGCTGAAGGAGCGCTCCGCGATCGTCCGCTTTAAAGTGAAGAATGAGGATGCCTGGTTTCTCGCCTGGACCACAACACCCTGGACCCTGCCCTCCAACATTGCGCTCTGCGTGAATCCGGGAGAGGATTATGTGAAGGTAAAGGCGGCAGACGGCTATACTTATTATCTCGCAAAGGCTCTGCTTGAGCCGGTGCTCGGCGGGCTGAAGACAGAGGAGCAGCCGGCCTATGAGATTCTTAAGGAGTATAAGGGGCGCGAGCTGGAATACAAGGAGTATGAGCCGCTCTATCAGTGTGCGGCGGATGCGGCGGCGAAGCAGCACAAGAAGTGCTTTTTCGTCTACTGCGATGACTATGTCACCATGACGGACGGTACCGGTATTGTCCATATAGCGCCCGCCTTCGGTGAGGACGATGCCCGCGTCGCGAGAGGATATGACGCGCCCTTTGTCCAGATGGTGGATGATCACGGAAGGATGCGCCCGGAGAGTGGAAAGTTCGCCGGAATGCGCTGCAAGCCGACGGAGAAGGAGCTGAAGGAGGGTGCGGTGAGCGCCGATCCGGCCGTGCTTCAGGATCTTGAGGAGAGGGGCATACTTTTCGCAGCGCCGAAGATGGAGCATGACTATCCGCACTGCTGGCGCTGTGATACGCCGCTCATCTACTATGCGCGGGAGTCCTGGTTTGTGAAGATGACCGCTGTGCGTGATGATCTGGTTCGCAACAACAGGATGATCAACTGGATTCCGCAGAATATGGGAGAGGGGCGCTTTGGAAACTGGCTTGAGAATATTCAGGACTGGGCCATTTCCAGAAATCGCTACTGGGGAACACCCTTAAATATCTGGGAGTGCCCGGACTGCGGAAAGCAGCTCTCTGTCGGCTCGAAGAAGGAGCTCGCGGAGCTCTCCGGCAATCCGGAGGCCCTGAAGACAGAGCTGCATCGCCCCTATGTGGATCGCTACACCATCAAATGCCCGGACTGCGGCGGTGAAATGCACCGCGTTCCGGAAGTGATCGACTGCTGGTTTGACTCCGGTGCCTGCCCCTACGCAGAGCTCCACTATCCCTTTGAGAACAAGGAGCTCTTTGAGCAGCAGTTCCCGGCCTCCTTTATCTCCGAGGCGGTGGATCAGACGAGAGGGTGGTTCTACTCCCTGCACGCGGAGGCGACGCTGCTCTTCAACAGCCCCGCTTTCAAAAATGTTATCGTCATGGGACTGGTGCTCGATGAGAACGGCAATAAGATGTCAAAGTCCAAGGGGAATGCTGTCGATCCCATGGATGCAATGCGCACCTACGGCGCAGATGCAATCCGCTGGTACTTCTATACGGCCAGTGCGCCGTGGCTCCCGAAGCGCTTCTCGGGCGAGGCGGTGAAGGAGGGACAGAGAAAGTTCATGGGAACGCTCTGGAACACCTATGCCTTCTACACGCTCTATGCGGATATCGACAGCTTTGATCCGACGAAGTACAGTCTGGACTATGAAAAACTGCCGGTTATGGATCGCTGGCTGCTCTCCAAGATGAACAGCATGGTGAGGAAGGCGGATGAGAATCTGGCACAGTACAGAATTCCGGAGGCAGCCGCGGTGCTGCAGAGCTTTGTGGATGATATGTCCAACTGGTATGTGCGCCGCTGCCGCGACCGCTTCTGGGCAAAGGGCATGGAGCAGGACAAGATCAACGCCTACATGACCCTCTACACAGCGATCATCACCCTCTGCAAGGCGGCCGCTCCCATGATTCCGTTCATGACGGAGCAGATCTATCAGAATCTGGTGCGCACGGTCGATTCCACCGCCCCGGAGAGCATTCATCTCTGCGACTATCCGGAGGTCAATGAGGCATGGATTGATGCTGCGCTCGAGAAGTGCATGGACGAGGCACTGAAGATTGTCGTGATGGGCCGTGCCGCGAGAAATGCCTCCGGCTTAAAGAACCGTCAGCCGCTCGCCTCCATGTATGTGAAGGCGCCGGAGAGTCTCAATGCGTTCTACACGGAGATCATTGAGGAGGAGCTGAATGTAAAGCGGGTGGAGTTCACGGAGGATGCCGACCGCTTCATCAGCTATACCTTCAAGCCGCAGCTTAAGACAGTGGGGCCGAAGTACGGAAAGCTGCTCGGAAAGATCCGCAGCGCGCTCTCTGAGCTGGACGGTCAGAGGGCCATGCAGGAGCTGAAGGAGCAGGGGGCGCTGCACTTTGACTTTGACGGCACGGCGGTGGAGCTCACGGAGGCAGATCTGCTCATTGACTCCGGAAAGTCCGAGCGCTATGTGACCGAGGCAGATAACACCGTCACAGTCGTTCTGGACACGCAGCTCTCCGAGGCGCTCATCGAGGAGGGCTATGTCAGGGAGCTCATCAGCAAGGTGCAGACCATGCGAAAGGAAGCCGGCTTTGAGGTGACTGATCACATCACCCTCTATGAGAATGGAAATGAGAAGATTGCGGCGATCATGCGCGGAAATGAGGCTCTGATTCAGAAAAATGTTCTCGCTGACGCACTGGTTTATGGCGCGACAGAGGGCTATGAGAAGCAGTGGAATCTGAACGGCGAGACAGTGACGCTTGCAGTGAAGCGGTTCGGCTGAAATAGTTCAGCTGGAATTCACGCAGTACGGTATTGAAACGGAGGTTTGATTTGGCAGGAAAAAAGACGATTGATAAGGAAACACTGAAGGAGCAGATCCGGAGCAATCTCCGGCTGCTCTACCGCAAGGATATCTCGGAGGCGACGCCGCAGATGGTATATCAGGCGGTGGCATATTCCGTGAAGGATACAGTGATTAATAACTGGATTGAGACACAGAAGGTCTTTGAGGAGACGCAGGCCAAAAAGCTCTACTATCTCTCCATGGAGTTCCTGGTGGGGCGCGCGCTTGGCAACACGATACAGGCGCTCGCTGAGGAGAAGGAGGTGCAGGAGGCGCTTTCGGAGCTGGGCTTCGACCTGGTCTCCATCGAGGATGAGGAGAGAGATCCGGCGCTTGGAAACGGCGGTCTGGGAAGGCTTGCCGCCTGCTTTCTCGACTCACTCTCGACGCTGGGTTATCCGGCCTATGGCTGCGGCATCCGCTATCACTATGGCATGTTCCGTCAGAAGATTGAGAACGGCTATCAGGTGGAGATCCCGGATGAATGGCTGAAGTACGGCTATCCCTTTGAGATCAAGCGGGAGGAGTATGCCTGCGAGGTGAAATTCGGCGGTTACGTCACGACGCGCATAGAGGAGGGACAGCCCCGCTTCTATCAGGAGGGCTATCAGTCCGTGCTGGCCATTCCATATGATCTTCCGGTGGTCGGCTATGGCAACAATATGGTCAATACGCTGCGCATCTGGGATGCGGAGGCGATGACAAGCTTCCGTCTCGATTCCTTCGACAAGGGAGATTATCAGAGGGCGGTGGAGGAGCAGAACCTCGCACGGACCATCAGTGAGGTGCTCTACCCGAACGACAACCACTACTCCGGAAAGGAGCTGCGCTTAAAGCAGCAGTATTTCTTCATCTCTGCGAGCATCCAGACTGCGATACGGAAATTTAAGCAGAATCACGATGATATTCATGAGCTTCCGAAGTATACCGTGTTTCAGATGAACGACACACACCCGACTGTCGCAGTTCCCGAGCTTATGCGCATACTGCTCGATGAGGAGAGTCTCGGCTGGGAGGAGGCGTGGGATATCACCACGCATTGCTGCGCCTACACGAATCACACCATTATGACCGAGGCGCTTGAGAAGTGGCCGATCGAGCTCTTCTCAAGGCTGCTCCCGCGCATCTATCAGATCGTTGAGGAGATCAACCGCCGCTTCATCCTTGACATTCAGGCGAAGTTCCCCGGCGATCAGGAGAAGATCAACCGCATGGCGATAGTCTATGACGGACAAGTGCGCATGGCCTACATGGCCTGCTGCGCAGCCTTCTCCATCAACGGCGTCGCGAAGATTCACACGGAGATTCTGAAGAAGCAGACGCTGAAGGATTTCTACGAGCTGTTTCCGGAGAAGTTCAACAACAAGACAAACGGGATCACCCAGCGCCGCTTCCTGCTGCACGGCAATCCGCTGCTCTCAGAGTGGATTACAAAGAAAATCGGGGATGAGTGGGTCGTCGATCTGCCGGAGCTGAAGCGTCTGAAGGTCTTTGTGGACGATGCGCAGTGCCGTCAGGAATTTATGAATATCAAATACCGCAACAAGCTCCGCCTCGCGAAGTACATCAAGCAGCACAATGGCATTGATGTGGACCCTCGCTCCATCTTTGACGTGCAGGTGAAGCGTCTTCATGAGTACAAGAGACAGCTGATGAACATACTCCACGTGATGTATCTCTACAATCAGCTGAAGGACAATCCGAATCTCGATATGGTGCCGCGCACCTTTATCTTTGGCGCCAAGGCAGCGGCGGGCTATCACAGAGCGAAGCTCACAATCAAGCTGATCAATGCGGTGGCGGAGGTAATCAACCGCGATCACTCCATCAACGGGAAGATCAGGGTCATCTTTATCGAGGATTACTGTGTCTCCAACGCGGAGCTCATTTTTGCGGCGGCGGATGTCAGCGAGCAGATCTCGACTGCCAGCAAGGAGGCCTCCGGCACGAGCAATATGAAGTTTATGCTGAACGGCGCACCGACGCTCGGAACCATGGATGGCGCGAATATCGAGATCGTGGGAGAGGTCGGAGAGGAGAATGCCTTCATCTTCGGAATGTCCGCGGAGGAAGTGATTCATTACGAGAATCACGGCGGCTACAATCCTATGGAGATCTTCAACGGGGATCAGGAAATACGCCGCGTGCTGATGCAGCTGATCAACGGCTTCTACTCCCCGGACGACCCGGAGCGCTTCCGGGATATCTACAACTCCCTGCTGAACACAAAGAGCTCCGACCGGGCGGATACCTATTTCATTCTGAAGGACTTCCGCTCCTATGCGGAGGCCCAGCGCAGGGTGGATGCTGCCTACCGCGATGAGGAGAGCTGGGCGAGGATGTGCATGCTGAACACGGCGAATGCCGGAAAATTCTCCTCCGACAGAACCATAGAGGAGTATGTGCGGGACATCTGGAAGCTTGAAAAGGTTCAGGTAAAGCCGGGAAAGAGATGACACGGGTGATGTCGGCACATCGCCGCAGCCTATGAAAGGAAACGGATGGAATATACAGCGGCAGTGATCACGGTGAGTGACAAGGGCGCACGCGGGGAGAGAACGGATACGAGCGGTCCGGCGCTTGCAGCGCTTCTTCAGCAGGATGGCTTTCAGCTTGTTTATACTGCAATTACGGCGGATGAACGCACCGGGATTGTAAGAGAGCTGCTCCATGCGGCGGATGTGCTGCACGCAGGTCTTATTCTGACGACGGGAGGCACGGGCTTCTCTCCGCGGGATATCACCCCGGAGGCGACGCTCTCTGTTCTGGAGAGGGAGACCAGAGGCATACCGGAGCTCATGCGCGCGGAGAGTATGAAGCTCACTCCGCGCGCATGCCTCTCCAGAGCGGTTGCGGGCATCCGCGGAAGATCACTGATCGTGAATCTTCCGGGGAGCGAGAAGGCTGCCCGGGAGAATCTCCTCGCAGTGCTTCCTTCACTGCGGCACGGCATGGAGATGCTCCTCTCCGCGGGTTCCGCAGATTGCGCGGCACAGGAAGCCACCATACGCGCCGTGTGCATCAGTGAGAGAAAGGGAACGGTCAAGAAGCCGGTGGAGGAGATACAGCTCGTGCCGGAGCTTGGCATTCCGGGAGATGCGCACGCCGGAAACTGGCATCGTCAGGTCAGTATCCTGAATGCAGAGAGCGTTGCGGCTATGCAGGAGAGAGTGAAGATACAGCTCACGCCGGGCATTTTTGCGGAGAATATACTTGCGGAGGGGCTGCGCTTCAATCAGCTGCCGGTCGGCAGCAGACTGATGATAGGCACGGCGCTCTGCGAGCTCACGCAGATCGGAAAGGAGTGCCACAGCGACTGTGCCATCCGCGCACAGACAGGGGACTGTGTGATGCCGCAGGAGGGCGTCTTTGTGAAGGTGCTGCGCTACGGAAAGGTCAGAGCCGGGGATAAGATACGTCTTGTCTGATATCGGTGTGAGAGCGTTTTAATACGGAGTGTTCTGAATATCTTTATTTGATCTTGAAATAGAGTGTGGTATAATTGCGTTATGGATTTGAAAACAAAACGAAATCCAGTATCGGCAAATAAACGAAACGGGGAAGAAAAATGAAAAATGTAAGCTTTGACTGGAAGAGTGGCCTGCTGACGGGGATTCTGGTATTTGGTGCGGTGCTTTTGGCCTCCTGCGGTTCTGCAGGAAAGTCCGGGAGCAGTGCGGCATCTGCGGAGGCGGAGACGGAGGAAAGTGCTGCAGAGAGTACAGCAGCAGTGCAGACAGAGCTCTATGTATTTGCGGCAGCCTCCATGACAGAGACCATGGATCAGATCATTCAGCTCTACGAGGCAAAGCATCCGGATACGCATCTGGTCGCGACCTATGATTCCTCCGGAACGCTGCTGAAGCAGATTCAGGAGGGGGCAGAATGCGACCTCTTCGTATCGGCCGCGCAGAAGCAGATGAATGCACTTGAGGAGGCGGGAAGCCTGCTTGAAGGCAGCAGAGTGGATCTTCTGGAGAATAAGGTCACACTGGCCGTTCCGGAGGGCAATCCCAGTGCGGTGGAGAGCTTTGACGCGCTCGCAGAGCGGCTGAAGGCCGGAGATATCCTGCTCGGCATGGGAAACAGCGACGTTCCGGTGGGGCAGTACACGCAGAAAATTTTTGCTTACTACGGGCTTGACGAGGAGGCGCTCGCGAGCTCCGGCGTGCTGACCTATGGCTCCAATGTGAAGGAGGTCACGACGCAGGTGAAGGAGGCCGCCGTGGACTGCGGAGTGATTTATGCGACGGACGCACACTCCGCGGGGCTCACAGTGGTGGACAGCGCGACGAAGGAGATGTGCGGCCAGGTGATATATCCGGCAGCGGTGCTGAAGGAGAGCGCCCACGCGGAGGCGGCGCAGGAATTTCTGGCCTTTCTTAAGACGCATGAGGCGGCGGAGATTTTTGAGGGAGTCGGCTTTACGGCGCTCTGAGCGATCAGCCGGAGGTATTGAGTTTTATCGCAGCTATATACTATAATAGAAATAATAACAGAGGGCTCTCGCATGGCAGGCTGTGCGGAAGCCCTCTTTTGCGAAGGAGAGAAGAGGATGGGAGAGCTGACACATTTTAATGCGCACGGAGACGCACATATGGTAAATGTCGAGGAGAAGGACGATACCCGCCGTGTCGCGCGCGCCTGCGGCACGATCTATGTCGGAGCAGAGGTGTTTCGGGCGATTGCAGACGGAACTGCAAGGAAGGGGGATGTGCTCGGTGTTGCGCGGGTTGCGGGCATCATGGGGGCAAAGCGCACCAGCGAGCTTATTCCGCTCTGCCATATTGTTCCGCTCACAGGCTGTACTCTGGATTTTCACCTGAATGAGGCCGATTACGCGGTGACTGCGATCTGTGAGGCCTCCTGCGTCGGCAAGACCGGTGTTGAGATGGAGGCGCTGACCGCTGTCCAGATTGCGCTGCTCACAATCTATGATATGTGCAAAGCGATGAATCGGGAGATGATGATCTCGGAGTGCTTTCTGCTTGAGAAGGACGGGGGGAAGAGCGGGCACTTCGTGCGCTGAGGACGGAAAAAATATAAGCACACAGGATTCAAAAATATAATACACACTATATCCGCTGCACATATAGGAAGAAGCGAAACAGATTTGTGAGCTGAACAGTAAGGATCTTTTTGCGCTTATCCGGAGCTGTCCCCGCCTTGCTTTTGTGTAAAAATCTCCCGAAAGTATCCCGGGTACCATAGATTTGTACCGTCATGTGCTGATAAGCTACCTGTAAGATACCGGCATGACGGAATATGGCGGGCCGGGTATCGGAAGCTTGCATGGAAAAGGAGGAGAGACGATGAAGATACGCAGAGGCTTGTTGGTGACGGCAGCGCTGGCTGTATTCTCACTCACGGCAGCATTGCCCGCATATGCAAAGGGCTGGGTCAGGGGAGCAGCATGGGACAGCTGGTGGTATGACCTTGGGGATTCGCACTGGCTCGCAGACGGCTGGTACTGGATCGACAGCAACGGGGACGGACTTGCGGAGTGCTACTGCTTCGGCAGGGATGGGTATCTTCTGGTGGATTGCGTGACAGAAGAAGGGTATATGCTGAACAGAGACGGGATGTGGGTTGAGAACGGCGTCGTGCAGCGCAGAGGGATCGCGCCGGGAGGGGTTCAGCTCGCGGGCGAGCTGGCGGAGAGAATATCTCAGATGCCGCTGGGGACATACGCACATTCCAGGGTGACTTTTTCGAATGGAGACTCCGATCCGACGCCGAACGGTATGCTGGTGGACATTGTCTCGGCAAAAGATGATGAGGTGAGCCTTATCATGCGGGAGCTTCAGGGAGACAGTCCTGAGCATATGGAGTGGCTGCGTATGCCCTTTAGGTTTATAAAAACCGGAAATGGTTATTTTGAGGCGGATAATTTCGGAAATCTGATGCGGGCGTATTTTTATCCGAGTGCGCGGCTCATCCGTATTGAGAATCTGTTTGAGGGGGAGCTCTGCTGGACAGATTACTATTCACTGCAGCTCTCTGACTGAACAGCAGAAGAGGTTTTGCTCACCGGGAAACTGAAAGATTCCTGCCGCACAAAAAGAGAGTCAGCACTGCTGACTCTCTGATGGAATCGGGGCGACAGGATTTGAACCTGCGGCCTCACGGCCCCCAGCCGTGCGCTCTAGCCAAACTGAGCCACGCCCCGAAACGCAAGCACTATTATAGCAGAAGTCGCAGGAAAAGCAAATCATTTTTCTGCATTGATTGAAAGAAATCCAGATAAAAATAATTGAATCCAGATAAAAAGTGATAGAAAAACAACTAAAAAGTAGTATAATAAAATATAATTATACTTGAAAAAAGTAATTGGAGGCATAGAAAAATGGGTTTATTCGGACTGTTTGGAGGAAAAAAAGAAGTTGAATTAGATAAAGCAAAAAGCGATGAAAACAAGGCATTAATGAGAGAAATCTTTGATAGGAAAGTAGATAATGGCTCAGAATATAGAATAATCTATGCTTATTCAGAAGATATAGGTGGAGCTA
>QWCK01000927.1_pt1 | contig 105960 bp, 98 predicted proteins | sample 1972571 | NCBI WGS metagenome assembly QWCK01 (sample SAMN09866710, study PRJNA288562) | Human gut metagenome isolate term2_stool, whole genome shotgun sequencing... | isolation source: gut | host: Homo sapiens | place: USA: California | reverse complement strand
AAGTACTCATGGAGGTGAGGGAAAATTAAAATTTTACTCTTAGACGATCACAAGATTCTGGGCCAATCTATAAAGGTCCTCTTGGAAGAGCAGGAGGGGGTCGAGATGTGCACCTATATATCTAGGCCGGAAGACTTGGACGCAAATTTGAAAAATGCCTATGATATTTTGCTCCTGGATATAAATCTGCGGGGAGAAAAAACTGGCCTGGAGATGATTGGTGGAATCTTGGAAAAATTCCCCGACCAAAAGATAGTCATCTTGACCTCTTATGATTTGGAAAATTATAGGCAGCGGGCCTTTGAATATGGGGCCAAAGATTTTATCAACAAGTCCATAGAAATCGGGGACATGATGGAAAGGCTAAGAAGAGTGCACGAGGGCAAGACCCAGGCCAAGGCTGTGGAAATCGTAAATGAACTCAGCCCCAGGGAAGTGGAAGTCCTCACGGAACTTGTAAAGGGCGATAGCAAAAAGGAAATTGCCGAAAAACTCCACATTAGCGAACGCACCCTCTACAACCACATAGCCTCAATCTATGAAAAGTTTGGTGTGAAAAATATAGTCGAAGCCTACAATTCCGGCATGGAAAAAGGTTACATTAACCCATACGCAAACAAAAAGGAGGATTGACCCTCCTTTTTTTACGCAATTGATAATATATGGTATAATAAAATAAAGTAATATTAGAATTACGCATTTTTACATTCCACACATCTGTGCTATAATAAACTTATTAAAACAAAGGGAGACTTACATAATGAAACATAAATCGAATTTTTTTGACAATTTATTTTTTCTAATAAAAAATTGGTTTGCCAAGGACTGGATGGGGGCCCTGGTTGTTTTTCTTGCAGCCATTATTGCCGTCCTCATTCCCATGGTTGAGGCATTGATTACAAAGACCCTGGCCGATTCCTTGGTGGATGGCCTTTACATGAGAGAATTTTTATACAAACTCATGGCCATCTTTGCCCTGTATTTGCTTTTGAAATTTATTAGCGTTTGGGCAGAGGAGAGGACCTGGTATTTTCAAACCAAGGTTTCCATGCTCTACGGCTTGGACCTCATGGGGGCTGTAATGGCCAAGGACCTGGAGGACTTTGAGGGCGCGGACGAGCGGGCCCTTTTTGAAAGGGCCAAGGCCTTTGCCTTTGACGGTGACCAGGCTGATGGCGCTTGGTCAGCCATTAGATTTTCAAAATTACTCACTTCGTTTTTAGGTTTTTTGACCTATTCAGTAATTTTTTCTAGTCTTTCGCCCCTTCTTATTTCCATTTTAATTTTGACATCCGCCCTGGGCTACTACATCCAAGACAGGCTGATTAAGTTTGGCGACACGACTGCCGACCAAATGTCCTTGGAGGAGATGAGGCTCTATTATCTTTATAGGATTGCTGGCGACGAGTCGGCCCAAAAGGAGGCCAGATTAAACAAGGCTTTGGCACTTATCTTTGCTTACTTGGATAAATTTTCCCAGTCCTATTACAAGATCTTGAGAAAATATACCAGAAAGGCCAACGCGACTTCCGGAATCGAGGCGGGCTTGGGTTTTGCCAGAGACCTGGCTACATATATTATCTTGACCAAGATGGCCATGGCTGGAAAGATTTCCGTCGGCGACTTTGTTTTTTATCTGACGCTTGTTATGGGCTTTTCCGAATGGCTGAACAATTTTACAGGCCACATTTCAAGTTTAAAGAGGATTTCGCTGGCCTGTGGCAAATATCGGGACTTCATTGGCAAAGACAATTTTGTTGACACCAGACCGTCACTCGAAAAAATCGAATCAATTGAATTAAAAGATTTGTCTTTCGCCTACAAGGAAGGCGGGCAGATTTTAAAGGATATTAATTTGTCCTTAAAAATGGGCGACTCGCTGGCAATAGTCGGAGAAAATGGAGCAGGCAAGACCACCTTGGTAAAAGTTTTATCCGGCCTCTACCAAGCGACTGCGGGCAATTTATATGTAAATGGCAAGGACCTGGACACCTATTCCGCAGACTCGGTCTATGGACGCATGAGTATTTTATTTCAAGATTATTTTCTCTTGCCCGGCAGCCTGATCGACAATATTGACAACAAAGATCGGGACAAAGAAAAAGTTTCTGCTCTGATTGACCAGCTGGGCCTGGCCAAGAGGATAAATAATTTGGAAGACGGCCTGGATAGCCAGGTTATCGATCTTGAAAACAACAAGATCACTGGTTTTTCTGGTGGGGAAATGCAGAGGATTCTCCTGGCCAAATCGCTGGCCAAGGACGGGGACATTTTAATCTTGGACGAACCAACGGCCGCCTTGGATCCCATTAGTGAAGAAAATCTCTACAAGGACTATGAAAAAATTTCCAAGGATAAGATTTCGATTTTTATTTCCCACAGGATAAATTCAACTCGTTTTTGCGACCGAATAATTTACATGGAGGACGGGCAAATCGTCGAGGCCGGCAGCCACCAAGAACTCATGGCTAAGGGGGGCAAGTACAAGACCATGTACGACCTCCAAGCCAGCTACTACAAGGAGGACGACCATGAAAACTAGGCAAGTTTTAAAAGACATCCACAAGATTGACAAAAAAATCCTCCCAATTCTCTTTGCAAATTGCTTGCTCAAGGCCCTTGAACCATTTGTACTAATCTTTGTTTCATCCAAGTTGGTCGACTCTTTGCTTAAAGGCAAGTCGGCCAGGGAAATATTTACCATCGCCCTGATTGGTGCAGCCGCATACGCAATTGTTTATTTCCTAAGCTCTATAAGTGAAAATTATAAGATGGAAATCACCGACTACTTAAATTGCAAGGAGAAAAATCTCCTCATCAGGGGAATTTTTGACCTAACCTTTGAGGACTTTACCAGCAAAGATTATCAGAAGAAAATTTCCAGGCACAGGCAGGAGACCGAGGGCATGGGCGGAGTTTATTATGAAATGGTCTGCCAATTTTGCGATTTCACGTCCAGCATCTTTACAATAATTATCGGCCTGATTTCCCTGGGGACTTTTTATTCAAGCCTTTTCAAAGCTGTTGACATACCAGTTATTGGCTCGGCATCTTTTCCCTTGATCGTGGTCGCAATATTTGTTTTACTTGCCTTGGCTCTGGTTAAGATTAGAAAAAATGTCGAAGAGAAAAATGAAATCGACCGCAGCTTATATGCGGACAAATATAAGATCTATGATTTTTATATGAGGATTTTCTCCGACTACGATAGGCTCAAGCAGATAAAAATTTACGACGAAAAAGATTTTATTAAGGGCCAGCTCCAGGAAAATTTTATTGATCAAGGGCTCAAGCACGATAAAAAAATAAATGTAAGAACCGGCCTCTCCAGGGGCTTAAACGATTTGGTCCTCACTGGAGTGGACATTCTCTTCCTACTTGTCTTGGCAGTTAAGGCCCTGGGTGGACTCTTTGGCATAGAGGCCCTGCTTATATACAAGGGAGCCTTTGCAGAAACTGTCGGAGGAGTCAAGGTCCTAATAGAAACTATTGGCTACCAAAAGGCCATCGACCCCAAGATCGATATTCTCTACGATGTAATAAATTTAAAGGCTACAAAAGAAAAAACTTTTGCAGGCCATCAAGAAAATTCGACAGATTATCTTATCGATGCAAAAAATATTTGCTTTTCATATCCAGATAGCAAGGACTTGCAATTAAAAAATCTGAACTTGCAAGTGAAAAAAGGCGAAAAAATTGCAATCGTCGGCGCCAATGGATCGGGCAAGACGACTTTTATAAATCTCTTGACCGGCCTTTACCAGCCGACTGCTGGCGACTTATATGTAAATGGATCGAGGCCAAATTTAAAAGATGAAAAAGCCAAATTGGGCACAGTCAGCCAAGATTTCTTTTTATTTTCCTTTATGCTGGGAGAAAATATTGCCTGCAGGGAAAATTATGATCGAAGCCAAGCCCAGTCGGCCTTAGACAAAGCCGGCTTTAACAAAGACATGGACCTGACCACTTATATTTACAAGGACCTCTATGAGAGCGGAATTGATTTGTCGGGTGGCGAGGCTCAAAAAGTTGCCCTGGCCAGGGCCCTCTACAAGGACGGAGACCTCCTCCTCTTTGACGAGCCCACATCCAAGCTCGACCCCAAGGCAGAGATGCAAGTCTTCGAAAGCTTTAAAAAAGTTTCCGCAGACAAGACCGCAATCTTTGTGTCGCACAGGATGAGCGCCTGCAAGTTCGCAGATAGAATTGCCATCTTCAAAGATGGAACCATAATAGCAACCGGCACCCACACAGACCTTTTAAAAGAAAATCCAATTTATCAGGAAATGTGGCAAGCCCAAGCCAAATATTATAATTAATAGAAGTTGTGGTTAAGACCCACAACTTTTTTAATACAAAAAAACGGCCACGCGCATGACCATAAATATTCGTAGGAGAATTGCAATAAAAAATGCCTCATGCCCACAAGGGGCAATCGGCATTTTTCGGTCCACATTCTCCTCAGATTGTTGCAACCAATCGGTCAATTTCTTGGCGACCATTTCAGGATCGCCGCTACAGGAAATTGACCTCTTGGGCAACAAGTTGCGTGAGTCACTGCTAGCCAATCGACGGCGTCCTTGCGGACTTGTCTCTTGGGCAGGGCTGCAATCGGCCGCTACCAACGCTTCGCGTTATTTTTTAGTTTTTTATCTCCTCTTTATCAATACCATTCTCTTAATTTGCCAGGGAATTTCGATGAGATTCGAAGTGAAATAAATTTTTTAGGACGCAGGTGTACTAGAGTGTACATCGAGGACTAAAAAATTTTTTCACAAGAATATCGCGGAATTAACGGCAAATTATATTTTATTTATAATACATCTTTCTTCTCATAGGCGGCTTTGTTTAAATATACCCCCAGGCCAATAAATATAATTGACGAGACTATGGCCATTATAAAATGCGCCTTGGAATCGTAGATGGATAGTTCATAGGTGTTGCCGTAGGGGATAAATCTTGCGATTGTAAATGTTTTATTTCCGCTAAGGATTCTTACGAGCTGGTTGATTACGCTGTAAATGCTTATGGGCGCAAACATTATATAAAAGAGAGTGCCCAGGAGGGCCCAAACTGTTTTTCTAATCATTATGGAGAAGAACATGATGAGTCCAGCGAAGGCAAATTCGACTAATATTTGAACTAGGGATAGGCCGATGAAGTTTCCGACATTCCCAAAGCCCTTGTGGGGTAAAAATGTTGCGCTGCTGATTAGGGTTAGGACCAAAACCAGGACAAAGGCGACCACAATGTAGGCCAAGATCACAAGGAGTTTTGAAATGACCGTTTGAATCTTGGGCGTGAAGGGATCGTAGACCGCCTTTATATAACCCTTTTGAAATTCAATTAAGGAAAAGAGGGCCACAAAGGCTCCTACAAACAATATTATTTTATCAGAATAGTAGAAGTTTAAAACTATTTCCAGGGTCGTCATCTGAGCCAAACGATTTGCAGTTTCAGCAATTTCTGGCACTTCTAAAATGCCAGTCGAGGACAGGTAGACCAGGCTGTAAAAGGTCATAGTAAAAACTCCCAGAATAAGTAAGATTACATAGGGGAATTTAGACCTGGAAGCTATATAAAATTGGTAGTCGATTTTTCTTTTCATAAGTCAACCCCTTTAAATGGATTTTGTAATAGGTTAAAATAGAAATTCTCCAGACTTATATTATTTTTTTGGCAATAAGCATTCAGTTGCTGACCAGTGGCTGTTAGGATGAGCCTGCCTTGGTGCATAAAGGCAAAGTCGCTTGCAATTAGGCCAAGCTCGCTTAAAATGTGGCTGGAAATAATAAAGGTCGTGCCCAGATCGCGATTAAGGTCAAGGACCAAGTCTCTAAACCACTTGATGCCTTGAGGGTCAAGACCGTTTATAGGTTCATCGAAAAATACCAGACTGGGTTTGTTTAAAAGGGCCAGGGCAATTGCCAGCCGCTGCTTCATACCCATGGAGAATTTTTTAACTTTTTTATTGGCGGCCTCAGTCAAAGACACCCTATCCAAAAGCTCCCTTATCTCTTCCTCGCTAGCTCCGCACAAAATTCCCTTGGCCTTCAAGTTTTCGTAGGCGGTCATGTTTTCAATCACACCAGGCTCCTCCAAAGTCAGACTCATTACAGGCCTGTCATCGCTCCTATCCAAAGTCGGATAGTCTACGTTTCCTTGGCTTGCCTTTGCCAGCCCTGATAAAATTTTTAATAGACTAGTCTTGCCAGCGCCATTTTCCCCAATAAGGGCAAATATGGATCCCGCTTTTATTTTTAAATTAATATTATCCAAAACAAGCTTGTCTCCATAAGCCTTGCTGAGATTTTCTGTTTGCAAAATATAATCCATCCGCATTCTCCTTTCAAAGAAACTATAACATATATCCGCCACTTTAGCAAGAAAAAATGCCTCATACCCACAAGGGGCAATCGGCATTTTAATGTCCGAGATAAATTGGACGCTACCCGCAGAGCGAGATAAATAATGAATTAATTTCACCTACGGGTAATTTTTAGAACGTTTGTAGCGTTCACCTTTATGGTGAACATTTCGACCACGCAGGCTCGATGCCTCGTGGTCGAGTTAATTACATATCAATTTTTTATTTATATATTAAACAAAAAATGGCCACGCGCGCGACCATAAAAAATGTAAATATATATCTTCCACAAAGCTCACCCCACAAGGGGAATCGGGATTGTAGTATGGCGACCATAAAGGATCGCCCCTACAACGCTTCGCGTTATTTTTTTGTTTTTTATCTTCTCTATTTTAATTTCCATAATATAAAAAATAAGATGTTCTCCAATCAGAACATCTTTAGTAAATATTTGATAAAATTATTTATCTTCTCTTTATCAATACCATTCTCTTAATTTGCCAGGAAATTTCGATGAGATTTTGTAGCTTGAGGAATTTCACGAATGAGGCGTACTCAAGTGTACGTCGCAGTGAGGGAAATGACGAATACTGCAAAATATCGCGAAATTAACGGCAAATTATATATGTTTTATAATCTCGTTGTCTCCTGCTAGAATAATCGCATCCCCCGCTTCAAATACAACATCCGGGCGTATAGTCAACATGGTCTTGCCTTCTCTCTTTATGGCTATAATATTTATCCCATGTTGCTTACGCAAATCGAGTTGGCCGATGGACTTGCCGATCCATTTTTCTGGGACATTTATTTCGTAGATTGATAATTCATCAGACAATATCATTTGGTCGACGACATTTTCTGATGTCAGGTTGTAGGCCAGGCGGCGTCCCACGCTGTGCTCGGGCATTATCGTATAGTCTGCGCCGACTTTTTTCATAACCTTGGATTGGATTTCATCAGCCACCTTACATACTACGAGTTTGACGCCCATTTCCTTGGCGACGAGTATTGACATAATGGCCGCACGAAAGTCGGTGGATATGCCTATGATGACGGCATCAAAATTTCTGATGCCAATATCTATGAGGGCATTTTCGTCAGTGACGTCGACTATGGCAGAGTAGGTGACCCGGTCTGCAATTTTTTGCAGGGCGTCTTCGTCAATGTCGATTGCCATGACTTGGTTGCCCAGGTCTTCAAGGGTGGTTGCAACGGTTGAACCAAAGCGGCCACAGCCTATTACTAAATATTGTTTTCCTTTGTTTAACATATCTTCTCCTATCCTATTAAAATATTTTCTTCAGGGTATTTAATCTTGGCGTTTGAATCCAGGGTGATTCCTGCCATTGAAATGAAAAGTGTGATCATGCCGACCCGGCCGGCGAACATAAAGATTGAAATCAAAATCTTGCCAAGGCTTGTCAGATACTGGCTGCCTGCAATTGAACAGCCGACGGTTGCAATGGCCGAGGTACATTCAAAAAGTGAACTCAAGAGATTGTATTCGGGTTCGACATTTACCATTATAAAAGTCCCTGCCAGGACAAAGATCATGGCGATTAAAAATATGGCTATGGCCTTACGGACTGTGCCGTATTGGAGTCGTCTTTTAAAAATATTTACGTCTTCTGAGCCCTTTATAATGGAATGGATATTCATAATTAAAACGACTAGGGTGACCGTCTTGATACCGCCGCCGGTTGAGGCAGGCGATGCGCCGATAAACATGAGAATGATCATCATAAAGAGTGTCCCCTCGCGGAGGCGGCTCATGTCTACGCTGGCAAAACCGGCCGTCCTGGTGGTGGTCGACTGCATAAAAGAATTTGTGACCTTGTCCACAAAACCCATGTGGCCAAGAGAGGTTGGGTTATTGTATTCCAGGGCAAAAAATATTATGGTGCCCAAGACTAAGAGGACTCCAGTTGAAGTCAGGGCGATCTTTGAATGCAAGCTAATGCGTTCGTCGTCTTTAAGGTGATTTATCAGATTTATAATAACTGGGAAACCGATTCCGCCCAAGATTATCAGGGCGGAGATGGTCAGTAGAACATAGGGCGAATTGGAAAAGCCGGTGATGGATGAGAATTTTCCATAGTGGCCGCCAAATAAATCAAAGCCTGCATTGCAAAAGGCCGATATCGAATGAAAAATCCCGTAGCCCAGGCCCTTAAAAAATCCAAAGCGGGGGACAAAGGCCAGGGAAAGAAAAGCCGCGCCCAAGAGCTCGATGGCAAAGGTAATTGCAAAAACTTTTTTAAGAAGGACTACTATGCCTTGGAGTTTGGATTGATTGAGCTGCTCCTTTAAGATCAAACGATCCTTTAAATCGATTTTTTTATTCAAAATCAGGGGGATCAAGGTCGCGATTGACATAAAACCCAGGCCGCCGATTTGGATCAGGGTCATGATGACGATCCTGCCAAAGAGATTCCAAGTGGTTGCCGTATCCACAACCACCAGGCCCGTAACGCAGACGGCCGATGTGGAAGTGAAAAAGGCATTCAAAAATCCCACGCTCTTGCCAGATTTTGTGGCAAGGGGAGTGGTCAAAAGCAGGGCGCCGATTATAATTACGGCCAAAAAACCCAAAGTAATGTATTTAGTTGGCTCCAAACGGTGATTTTTAACTTGGCTCATTTTTTCCTTCCTATAATAAGCAGATAATTTCTACCTTCGTGTAATTAAGATTATAACACCAAAAGACAAATAAAAAAAGGGATTTCAATCACAGAAAAAACACGTGCGTGTGCATTGGAAAAATATTTTTGATTGGTTGCGGGATTTTGGCAAAAAAATTTTGCTTGCAAACAAAAACGAGGCGGAAATTTCGCCTCGCTCAATCTTTATTTTTATTTTAAATACTCCAATACCCTTATGGCCAATTTTTCCCAGGAATTTTTGTCGATTTCCTCTTGGATATCTGCCGGTATCTTGTAGCCGGCTTTTATTTTTTCGATTTGCTTGATGATATTAGCTGCCAGGCGTTTTTCATAGGCTGGAATGTCTTCCTCAACTGCCTTGTCCAGGTCGTAGATGCGCGGCAGTTCTGTATATAAAATTACGCCCGACTTATTAACCTTGTCACCCAATTGGTTTTTTAGGCCAGCTATATCAGATGTAACTGCAAGCTTGCCGCAGGCCAGAGCCTCGATTGCGATTAGTCCCAGGGCCTCATAATAAGATGGCAGGACAAAGATGTCGGAGTTTTTTAATTTTTCCGCCATGGTCTCCTGGGTTTGGGAATTGTAGACAAAGAGCTTGTCAGAATTTTTTGCATTAGCAAATAATTTTTCTCTTTGGTCTTCGGTCGCGTGGCCAACCAGGTGGAGTTCAACATCAGGATGGGCCTCCTCTATATAGGGCAAAGCTCCTGCCAGAGCAAAGACGCCCTTGGATTCGGAGATCTTTCCTGCGTACATAATTTTTATAAAATCGCGTGGCTCAGCCTTGTAATTAGTATTAAAAATATTTTGGTTGAAGCCGCCGCCAATTAAAGTGATTTTTTCCATCGGTATATCAAATATTGCAGAAATTTTTGCATCCTCACCCGGTGCAACTGTGAAAATCCTCTCGAGTTTTGGAATGTTGGGCAGCATTTTTTTAAATTTTTCGTGCTGGCCAATTTGCCTGAGGTCGGTCCCATGACAAAAGGCGTAGACCTTTTGGTCGGCAAAGACTTCCTTGACTAGATTTGTCACCAAAAATAAGTGGTGGGAGATGATTATATCTGGCTTTAGATTTTCCTTGATGTAAATTAATTTTTCCCTGTAAGCGTCAAGGACCTTGTCAAACATCTCGTCAGTGGCTTCGGAAAAGACCGTTGAATCATAGGGCATGATGTCGGACATGCCCATGATAGGAAAGGGCAGGCGGTCAGACTTAAATTCCACTTCAAAGCGCAGGTCTGATTTTGGGAAATCAAATTCCCCTTGATTGGCATAAAGCATAATATTTTCGTGGCCGTGCTTGTCCAGCTCTTCAATTAAATTCGTATAGTAAACTCCAGACCCAGTCTTCATTGGCAATTGCTGGAGCACGTGTAAGATTCTCATAAGTCCCTCCTTTTGATTTTAATATTTATTGTGTCGCCGATCTTGTAATCGGAATCGCGATTTAAAAATATGGTTTCCAGTTTGTGGCCTTGGTAGTCCAGGGTTAGCTTGGAGATTTCCCCCTGGTAAATCAGGTCTAAAATCTTGGCAGGCTTACCGTCCTCAGCGATTGTAATGTCTTCGGGGCGGACATAAGAAGTATCGATCCGCGATGAATCGCCGATGAAATTTAAAACAAATTCATTGGCTGGGTGCTTATAAATTTCCTCGGCTGTCCCGATTTGCATAATCTCGCCCTTGTTTAAAAGCATAATGTTGTCAGAGATTTCAAAGGCCTCTTTTTGATTGTGGGTGACAAAGATTGTCGTGATCCCAAATTCGTGCTGGAAGCGTTTGATTTCAGATCGCATTTCCACTTGGAGTTTGGCGTCAAGGCTGGAAAGGGGTTCGTCTAGGAGTAATAATTTTGGTTCTACAATCAAACTTCTGGCGATTGCCACCCTTTGCTTTTCCCCGCCCGATAGCTCGTGGGGCTTACGCTTGTCGTAACCGGCTAGTCCAACTTTTTCAAGCATGTCCTTGCCTTTTTTAATCCGGGCCTCTTTGTCAAAGCCGCGGAACTTTAAACCGTAGGTCACGTTTTCCATTATAGTCATATGTGGAAAGAGGCCAAATGATTGAAAGACTGTAGAGACTTCCCTTTCTTCAGGCGGTAGATGTGAAATGTTTTTCCCGTCCAAAAATATGTCGCCGTCAAATTTTATAAAGCCGCCAATGGCCTTTAGGATTGTGGACTTGCCGCAGCCCGATGGGCCCAGGAAGCACATGAGCTTGCCGGCTTCCAGTTCAAAGGACACGTCCTTGATGGCGTATTTGTCCCCGTATTTTTTTGTTAGATTTTTAACTTCTAGAAACATTTGTCCTCCTCATCCAAAGCCTGTAAAGTCCGTTTACAGTCAGGCAAATTACAATTATCAACAGGGCTATAACCGCGCCCACATTGTACTTGGCGGATTGAATTACGTCGAACATGACCAGGGTCAAGACCTTTTGGCCCGGATAAATTAAAAATATAATGGACCCTATGGTGGTCATGGTTGTGGTAAAGGCGTTTACAAAGCTAACGCTAAGGGCCTCACGCGAAAGTGGTATAACCGCATCTTTGATTTCGTCAACACGCGATCCGCCCAGGTCACGGATGGAATTTAAGGTGTCGGTTGAAATCCCCTCCATGGCAGCCACGCCCATGCGGGACGAAAATGGCAGCTGCTTAAATAAAACGTTCAGGACAACTATGGTCGCCGTCCCCGTTAAAACGAGTGGCGGATTTTTAAAAGCCAGTATATAGCCCAGGCCGAAAAAAGTTCCTGGAATTATATATGGTAGATTTGCAAAGAAATCTACATATTTCATGACCCTCATCTTTCTGATTTTTAAATAATAGCCGATGAGAAGTCCAATTATCGATCCAAAGATTGCGGAGATCAGTGAGTATACGACCGACCGAATTGCAGTTCCCGTTATATATGGCCGGGTTTCCACGAAGTTTTCCAGGGTAAAGTACATTTGCCCTTGGTAAAATTTGGTGAAGGCCGACATGACAATTGCCGCGTAGAGAATTGTAACGGCCAAGAGGAAAAATCCAGATATGGTCAAGAGCAAATAATAAAGACTGCCCGATTTTTTTATCTTGATCTCCGAGGTCGAAGTCACGCCAGCAGCCGTCGGTGCCATGGACTTGAAGTCTCTCCCGTAAAATAAAAACATGAGTAATGAGGGGATTAACAATAAAACATTGATGGCAGAGGCCTTGGCCAAATTGCCCTCGGCTATAACTGCAAAATAAGATTCGACAGCGAGCACATTGAAGTTGCCTCCGATAATGGCAGGCGTACCAAAATCTGCGATTGACCTAAAGAAGGATAAGAGGACAACAGCCTTGAGGCCGGGCTTGGCCGCAGGTAGAATAATATCCTTAATTAGGCTGCTTGTGTTGGCTCCCAGATTGCGGGCAGAATTTATTATGTCTTGGTCAATTGATTTTATAAATGAAAAGAGCAGGAGGGAATTCAAAGATAAATTGCTGATGGTTTGCATCATAACAATCCCCCAGAGCCCGTAAGGATTCATGGATAGGCCCAAAAGATGGTAGGTGATAGCTCCCCGTCTGCCAAAGAGATTTATAAAGGATAAACTCGTGACAAAGGGCGGCGAAATCAGGGTTATGCTAAGTAAAGTCAAAAGCACTCTTTGCATATTTTTGCTGGACAGGTAAATAATAATTGCCGTGGCGAGTGCCGACAGAGATGAAAAAAATGTAGTAAGTAAACCCATCTTTAGGGTGTTGGTTATAGTTTTGCCCTGGTTTTTAAAGAGGGCGACCATGGACGAAAAATCAAGTGAATGGTCGGATATAATCGCCTCTTTGAAAACAAAAATAAAAGGAACAAGGATGAAAAGGACGACAGAGACCACCAAAAGGCTTACGATTAAATAATCTAATACTTGGAATAGCTGTCTTCTTTTCATACTTGCTCCTTCTTTTCTCTTAAGCGAGATTAATTTTTATATTATTCTGTTTTTCCCTTGGAAATTTCAAGGAATTTGTCTAAGATGTTTTGTCTTTCGCTACCAAAGGTTGATAGGTCTTGTTTGATAAGCTTATCTTGTGGTAGGCCGAGTTCTAGACCCTTTACGCCCGGTTTAATAATTTGAGCTGAGTCTTTGCCGTCTAGTTCTGCGATCATTTCTTGGGCTTCTGTTGTTAGCATGAAATCTACAAATGATTTTGCAACTTCAACATTGTCTGAACCCTTGAAAATTGCAACTCCTTCTGGTACCCATGGAATACCGTCTTCTGGATAAATTACATCTAGGCCTTGTTCTTCAGCAACTTTGAAAGCACCGTTGTCAACAGGGATAATGCCGATAGCAAATTCGCCTGCTGCAGTTTTTTCTTGAGGGTCCTTGCCGCGTTTGCCGTAGAAGTCGATGTTGGCATTTAATTTTTCAATGTAATCCCAACCCTCATCACCAAACAAATCCAAGAGGCCTTTAACTACTGCGTAGTTGGTGCCTGAGATTGCTGGGTTTGACATGATAACTTCGTGAGCGTATTTTGGATCAGCAAGTTCTGCCCATGTCTTTGGAGCTTCAAGTCCTTTTTCCTTTAGAACGTCTGGATTTACGATGAAACCTGCAACTGTTAGACCCTTTGCAATCCATGCGCCATCTGCATCCTTGTAAGCTGGATCAACGTCAGCAGCGTTTGGTGAAATGTAGTTTTCTAGTAGGCCGTCAGTTTTTGCAGCCATAAATGCGTCGAGTCCGCCGCCAAACCATAGGTCAGCCATTGGCTTGCCTTCAGCCTTTGTTCTGTTGATAACTTCACCTGATGACATGGAGAGGAATTCTACCTTGGCTCCAGTTTTTTCTGTGAACTTATCAAAGAGCTTTACATACTTGTCGCTTGTTGCAACAACGTTTAGTGTGCGACCATTGAAGTCTGGCCATTCGGCTTCTTTAGCTTCCTCTGTCTTTTCTTCTGGCTTTTCATCTTTCTTTTCTTCTGTTTTTTCTTCTGTCTTAGCTTCTTCAGCTGGCTTTGTTTCAGCTTTGTCAGCTGGTTTTTGGCAGGCAGCCAATGTTCCAGCTACAAAAAATACAGCTAGGATTAAGCTAAAAATTTTTAAAAATTTATTGTTCATTTTTTCCTCCTTAATATTTGGGTTTCCCCAACAAATGACCTATACCCTGTAAAATTTTTATTAATCATTTTATAAAAAAAATTAATAGGCGGACTTTTGCTATTGATAAAACTTATAGGCAAAAAGATTTTCTTTTGTGTTATAATATTAATAATAAGAAGAGAGGTGGCCATGGAAAAGGAAAATATAAATAATAAGAAAAATGGAAAAGTAATTTTAGTTGGCGCAGGGCCGGGTGCAGTTGACCTGGTAACTGTAAGAGGGCTTAAGGCAATTGAAGCTGCAGACGTGATTGTCTACGATAAATATATAAGTGAGGAATTTTTATCTTTAAATCCGACCGCTGAAAAAATTTACGTCGGGAAGATTGGCGGTGGTGATTTTGTTCCCCAAGAGGAAATTTGTAAAATCCTCTACGACCAAGCGGCCGCTGGCAAAACTGTAGTCAGGCTTAAAGGCGGAGACCCCTTTGTCTTTGGCAGGGGTGGAGAGGAAGTCTTGTACTTAAATAAACTGGGCATCGAAACGGAAGTTGTACCTGGGATTTCGTCTTCGATTGCGGCTTTGGGTTTAAATAATATTCCCATCACCCACAGGAAGATGGCGCGGAGCTTTACGGTTATGACCGCCCACAGCTTGGAGCGTTCAGCCGACCATATAAATTTTGCCGCCCTTCATGAACTGGGCGGAACGATCGTATTTTTGATGGGGAGACGGGACAGAAAAAATATTGCGGAGAAATTAATTGAAGCAGGCTTTGACAAATCTTATCCTGCAGCCTTGATCTCAGCTGCAAGTCTGCCTGAGGAAAAGGTTATAAGGACGGATTTAATTTCCATTGTAGAAAAAGAATACGAAATCGATAGCCCGGCAATAATTGTCGTGGGCGAAGTTGTGAATGCCTTAGAAGATTAAAGCAGCTTGAAAAATAGGTTGATAAATGATAATATAAAGATAGTTAAGCAGACGTTTTTAATTATAAGGAGGGAGATATGAAGACAAATAAAACTGATCCAGGAATATGGTCACTGGTATTTGGAATTTTATCTATTTTCGCTTTTAGCTCTTTGTTCTCGACTGTACTAGGCGCTCTTGGTTGGACCATGGCCAGCGCTAACTTAGAAGCGGATTCATCCAGGGACATAGCGAGAGCTGGGCGGCTACTTTCTATAATCGGCGTCATAATAGGCATCGGATTAACTATTGCCTGTTTTACCATGCCTAATTCTAATTGCGGAAATTTAAGGAGGATTTTATGAAAACCAGACTTGCAAAGATAAATGACATAGACGAACTTTTGGTCTTGCAAAAGAAATTTCATGTGGACACCATTAGTCCAGAAGATAAGCCAGACGGCTTTGTTACAACGAAACTCACCGAAGACCAATGGAAGAGCTTGATTGAAGATGAAAAGGGCGTCAGTGTTTTGATTGACGAAGACAAAGACGACAAGATTGTTGGCTATGCCTTGGCAGCTTCTTGGGATTATTGGAAGGTCTGGCCTCTTTTTCATTACATGATAGATAGATTACACGAAGATACTTACAAGGGCGAGGTCATGAGCGTGGAAAATTCCTACCAATACGGACCCATTTGTATTTTAAAGGAATACAGGTCCACGGGCGCCTTTGAAAAATTATTTTTCTTTTCCCTGGCAACCATGAAGGATAGGTTTAAATACCTGCTGACCTTTGTCAACCAAATCAATCCCAGATCATTTAATGCCCACACCCACAAGGTTGGCCTGGATGTGATCAAGGAATTTGAATTTAATAATAACAAGTATTGGGAACTTGGAACTACAACAGATAGGACGGAATAATGGCTAAAGAATTTGAAACACTAAAGGGAACTCACGACTACCTGCCCCACGAGCAGATGTTGAGAGAACACATAAAGGATATTTTAAAGAAAAATTTTGTTAAGTACGGCTTTCCTGCAGCGGAAACGCCAATTGTTTGCATGCTTGATTTACTGACGTCAAAATATTCTGCTGACGCGGATATCTTGGACGAAATTTATCAGCTGTCGGACCAAGGCGAGCGGGCTTTGGGTCTTCGCTATGACCTGACCATTTGCCTGACAAAATTAATTTCATCTAACAGGGGAATTACACTTCCCTTTAAGCGCCACGAAATCGGTAGGGTCTACCGCGACGGCCCAGTAAAGCTCGGCAGGAACCGCGAGTTCACCCAATGCGATGTGGACGCAGTCGGCATTTCATCAATGCTCCAAGAGGCAGAATTTATGAACCTGACCCACCACGCCTACAAGGATTTGGGCCTTGACGTGGAAATTTTATATAATAATAGGAAGCTTTTGTACGGACTAATAATAGAAACTCTGGGCCAAATGGACGAAGAGTCTTTAAGAAAATGCATTATGCTGGTGGATAAACTGGACAAGATGACCAAGGATGCTCTGGCAAAAGAATTTGCAGACTTGGGTTTTGGGGCTGACAAATTTGAAAATCTCTATGCGACTTTCTCCATGACCTATGATGAAATTAAAGACAAATATAAAGATTCGAAAGTCGAACTCTTGCAAGAGGGTTTGAAAGAACTCGACGAACTCCATGCTCTAACAGCAAACACAGATGCCAATGAGTCAATGGCCTTTAAGCCATTTTTGGCGCGTGGCATTGACATTTATACATCCACAGTTTGGGAAATATTTTTAAAAGACCGGGTTGTAAACGGCCACGAATTTAACGTGTCATTGGGCGGTGGCGGCCGCTATGACAAGATTATCGGGACCTTTATCGACGACGGCAATGAATATCCAGCCATAGGCATGTCCTTTGGACTCGACGTAATCTACGAAGTCCTAAAGGCCAAGTCAGAAGGCGAAAACCAGCCACTTGTCGACCTCTTTATAATCCCAATGGACACCCAAGTGCCAAGCTTTATCCTGGCAGAAAATCTCCGCAAGCTCGGCCTCAAAGTCGAAATCGAAAAGATGGATAGAAGGGTCAAAAAATCCATGAACTACGCCAACAAAGAAGGCATTCCATTTGTAACAGTAATCGGCGGTAATGAGATTGAAAAAGGCCAGATTTATATTAAACAGATGGCCACCGGCGTAGAAATGATCAAGGACATTGACGACTACGAAGGAATCTATAACTTTATTTGCGGTTAATTTCGCGACATTCTCGTGAAAAAATTTTTTAGTCCTCGATGTACGCTTGAGTACACCTGCGTCCTAAAAAATTTCTTTCACTTCGAATCTCATCGAAATTTCCTCGCAAATAATATGGAGAGAAATATATGGTTTTTATAAAACAATCAGTTTTATATCGCTTTGCGGTGTAGGGGCTACTTTATGTAGCCCGAAAAGTCCAGCCCCAAAAGCTGAGGAGAATGTGGACTGAAAAATGCTGATCGCATCTTGTATGCGTGAGGCATTTTTAATATTTGGCAATTGAAAATATTTTTTAAAAAACCTATGCGAGGGATTATATGAAATTTAAAGCTGAGAATTTTGAATTAAAAGATGGTCGAATCTGCACAATCCGAGAGATTGAGGTAAAGGACGCGTCTCAAATGGTTGAATATTTGAGAACTATTATGGGAGAATCTGATTTTTTAAATTCCTATCCAGAAGAAATAACCATGACTGCCGAAGATGAGGCAAAAATGATTAAGGGTTTTAACGAATCCGAGGGCACCCTTATGCTTGTTGTTGAAATGGATGGAAGGTTAATCGCAAATGGGACGATCACAAGACTTAGTAGAAAGAAGATGTGCCATCGAGGAAATGTCGCATTGGCGGTATTAAAAGAATTTTGGAATCTAGGAATAGGAAGGAAACTACTTCTTTGCCTTGAAGAATATGCAAGGGTTTTGGGGCTTTCTCAATTGGAGTTGGATTATTATTCAGGAAATGAAAGAGGCAGGATCCTCTACGATAAACTTGGATACATTCAGGTGGGAGAGATTCCCGATGCCATTATCTTAAAGGACGGTTCCCGATATAGTGACATAAAAATGGTGAAAAGCATTTAAAATATTCATACACAAAATACATCTATTATATTATTAAAATCAAAACAAAAAATACGCGGAGCGTTGTAGAGGCTACCTTTATGGTAGCCATATTTTTTGTTTTCATTCCATTTCTACTTTATCTGTATGTACAAATTCAGAAGGATAATTAGATGAAAAAAGTGCAGTACAGAATTTTTGCGAGTGAGTCGTATATATGATACGTCGCAACGAGCAAAGAATTCGAAACAAGCTTTTTTCGCTAATTAGACTCTGAATTTTTTATATGGTCATGTGTCCTTGATAGGACAAATGGGTATATATTAACAAATGTAAATTTGTTGGGGGATATGATGAAAGATTTTGTTGATATGGCGCTTGTGCTTAGATTTTTGAAAAAGATTTTTTGGATAATTTTAATATATATTTTGGTCGCGGGGATTTTTTCTTATTTTATTCCGGCCAAAAACCACCCACGGACTGAGGCGGCTTTAGAGATGGCCCGTGACTGGGAGGAGGCAGGGAATAATGCGATGAGTCCCGACCGGGTCAAGGCCATTGGCAATCCGACGGAGGCACTTGCGGTTCGCCTGTCAATGATTCGAGCGGCCGAGAATTATGTAGACGTGGTTTACTATGCCATTGATACTGACGAATCGTCTCAGGCTTTTTTAAGTGAGCTGGTGGACGCGGCTGACCGGGGAGTGAAGGTCCGCCTCATGGTTGACGGCAAGATGGGCGGCCTGCCAAAAAAATACAGGCGGGCCCTGGCCAGCCATCCCAATATTAAATTTGGCCGTTATAATCCAGTTAAAATTTACAGGCCGTGGACACTTTTTGAAGGCCTCCACGATAAAATAATTTTGGTTGACAACAAGTACGCCCTGACTGGGGGCAGAAATGTTGGCGATCCATACTTTGCCCTGGCAAATCCATTGGCAGCTAACAAGCACGACTGGGATATTTTTATGGTCAAGGATTCAAGCGATGGACCTTTGAGCATAGTCGATTCCTTAGAGTCTTATTATGAAGACCTGTGGACCAATAAATTAAACAGGCAGGTAAAAGCCAAAAATTCAGACCCAGAAAAAATCCAAGAGCTCTTGGCTGATGGCAAAATATTTCTAGCTTACAAGGGTGACCTTTACGACCGACATATTAGTGATTTTGTCGACGCAACTTTTACAGCTAAGAGGATCAAGGTCTTTCACAATTCCCTTGAAGCCCGCTTTGGCAAAAACGAAGCCTGGGTCTTAAATGATCTGGCAGACTTGGCAAGTCAGGCGACGACTTCCGCTTATGTGCAAACGCCTTATGCAACGGGGACAAAACCCATTATGGATTTTTTATCAGTTCTTGGTGAAAATCTAGACACGACTTTCATTACAAATTCCCTTTACTCTGCCAACAATATCATGGCCTCACCCAATTATCTCTTTCAAAGGAAAAAGTTTTTGGACACGGGCATAAATATTTACGAATACCTGGGCGAGGAATCAATCCACGGCAAGGCCCTGGTCTTTGATGATGAAATCACTGCGGTCGGGTCCTTTAATATGGACTCCCGGTCGGTAAATCTAAATACCGAAACCATGGTCGTCGTCGATAGCCCAGCCTTCACCCAAGACTTCTTATCCCAAATCCAGTCGACCCTGGACCAATCCCTACAAGTAGGATGGAACAATGAATTTATAGAGCGAGAGGATTTCACAGAACCGGAGGTGGAGAGGAGGAAGAAGACGAAGTTTTTTATGGCGTATTTGTTTTTTAAATTGATCCAATTTTTTATTTAAAAATTGACAACAAATAAAAAATCTTGCAGAACATTATGCCTGCAAGATTTTTTTAATTTGCCGTTAACTTCGCGACATTCTTGTGAAAAATATTAATTGGCTTGGCGACCATAAAGGATCGCCTCTACATGGCCGATTAATATTTTTCTTTCGCTTCGAATCTCATCGAAATTTCCTCGCAAATTATATTATTAATCTATTTTTTTAATTCTCTTAATTCCGCCGGGAATTATACATAAGGGCCTTACGGCTTTTAACACTCATGTACCGTCCACTTTATTGTGGACACCTTGAATCATCGGTTCGATGCCGATGATTCAAGATTATTTTAAAGAGATTATTTAAAACTTTGAGTCATCCACATTATTTAGATATTCCACAACTGGTTCCACCGTCTTCTTAATCGTTCCATCCACAAATGGGTTTTCTAGATTTGCCAGTTCGACTAGTTGTAGGAATGGTTTTGTGCCGCCGGCCCTGCATAGGTTTAGATAATCTTCCCAGGCTTTGTCGTGGTCTTCGCGGTCTTTCTTCCAGAATTGGAGGGCGCAGACTTGGGCCAGGGTGTAGTCTATATAATAGAATGGTACGCTGAATACATGGCCTTGTCTAAACCAATATCCGCCGTCTTCGAGGACTTTTACTCCGTCGTAGTCGCGATGTGGCAAATATTTCTTTTCTAGTTCTCTGAAGGTTTTTCTTCTTTCTTCAGGGCTTACGTCTGGATTTTCGTAAACGAAGTGTTGGAATTCGTCGATGAGGGCTCCATATGGGAGGAATAAAATCGCTCCTTGGAGGTGGGAGAATTTGAATTTGTCAGTTTCTCCTTCAAAGAAGAGTTCCATCCATGGCCAGGTGAAAAATTCCATGCTCATGGAGTGAATTTCTGCTGATTCCATGCCAGGCCAAATATATTCTGAAATATAATCGCGTGAATTATAAACTTGGAAGGCGTGGCCAGCTTCGTGGGTTAGAACTTCCACGTCGTGGGTTGTGCCGTTGAAGTTAGCAAAGATAAATGGGCTTCTCCACTTGGACATGTATGTGCAGTAGCCGCCGCCAGCCTTGCCTGGTTTGGAGTCAAGGTCAAAGAGGTCGTGCTTTAACATAAAGCTAAAGAAGTCGTCTGTTTCTGGGCTGAGTTCAGCGTACATCTTCTTGGCCTTGTCTAGGCACCAATCTTTGTCGCCGTGTGGTTTGGCGTTGCCTGATTCAAATTGTAGGCCTTCGTCGTAGAATTTCAATTCGTGGCCAAGGCGTTTGGCTTGTCTTTCGCGAAGTTTTGTTGCAAGTGGAACGATTTCAGAGATGATTTGTTCGCGGTAATTTTTAACATCATTTGCGTCGTAATCAACCCTACCCATTCTCTTGTAACCGAGTTCTACATAGTTTTTGTAGCCCAGTTTTTTGGCCATAGAATTTCTAACCTTTACGAGTTTATCATAAATTTCATCAAGCTTTGCTGTGTTTTCGTCAAAGAATTCAGCTACTAGCTTGGTTGCCTTTTGTCTTACATTTCTGTCCTTGTCTTGGGTGTACTTGCCAAGTTGGGTGAGATTTAATTTTTCCCCGTCCCAGTCCTTTTGGCAGGAGGCCAAGAGCTTTTGGTATTCGGTTGTGAGCTTGGCTTCTTCTACCAAGTCGTCAACGATTTCAGGCTTGAATGTTAGAAGGTCATTTTCGTATTTTTGGAAGAGGTATTCACCGTATTTCTCTTCCAATTGATCTCTAAATTCTGATTCCAAGAAGGCTTTTTTGAATTCCACAATAGTTTTTTCTAGGTGTGGTGAATTTTCTTGGATAAATTCAATTTCTTTTTCATAGTATTCGTCCTTGGTGTTGATTGAGTTTCTGATTGAAGCCAGGGTTGTCATTGAGTCTGCATCTGCCAAAGCGTGGGTGTAGACTTCGTAAGCGTGGACAGCTTCGTCCACGTGCTTGGCGTTTTTGAGCTCTTCGATTTGCTCTCTGATCAGCTTGTCAATCTCGTCAAAATCCGGACGGACATATTCGTATTCTTCAAATTTTAATTCTAATTGTTCACTTAAGTTATTATTTTCCATATAAACCTCCTTTTGATTTACAAAATATTTATACCCCATTGGACTTAGATATAAAACGCTTTTCGAAATATTAATGGCCTGGAAAAATTGGTCGAAAAATTTTTCGCCTTCTGTTATAATATATATAGGTGATAAGATGACTTTATTGGAAATTTTGAGGGCAGAGAAGGCCAAGAAAATATCTGGCGGAATCTACCATAAGTTGCAAATTGAATTTACTTATCATTCAAACCGCATTGAAGGAAATAAACTCACTTTCGAACAAACCCGATATATTTTTGAGACCAATACACTGGGAATAGACGAGGTCGTAAGCCTTGATGATGTGATAGAGACGGCCAATCATTTTAGATGCGTGGATTATGTGATCGACCAAGCCATGGACGATTTGAATCAAGACTTTATAAAAAATTTGCACAAGCTTTTGAAGGCTGGGACAAGTCAGGCGGATGAGGACTGGTTTGCAGTCGGCGATTACAAGCATGTCCCCAATGAAGTTGGCGGCCGCAAGACCACAGCCCCCGAAGATGTAGAAGGAGAAATGAAAAAGCTCTTGGAGGCCTACGCTTGCATTGCCGAAAAATCTTTTGAAGACCTGGTCGACTTTCATTATAGATTCGAATCCATCCACCCCTTCCAAGATGGTAATGGGCGTGTGGGCAGGTTGATTTTATTGAAGGAAGCTTTAAAGGAAAATATCGTCCCCTTTATAATAGATGAGGACTTAAAATATTTTTACTATCGCGGCCTGGCAAATTATAAAGATGAAAAAGGATATTTGATGGATACTTGCCTGACAGCCCAGGATAAATTTAAAAAGTATCTGGATTATTTTAGGATTAAGTATTAGGAGGAGAAAATGGATTACAAGCTTAGCGATGGAAAAAGAAAATTTAGGATAGGCATTTTGATTTTTGTTTATTTGCTTGGCCTGGTTCCCATTACTTATTCTATTTTGGAATTTGTCTATGACAAGGCCTTATCCATGCAGACTTGGCTGACTCTTGTTTTGACTATTTTGGGTCAGGTCCTACCACTTGGATTTTATATTTTTAATTTAACTAGAGGGCTTGAGGGCCAAGACGATAAAACGAGATCTATCTACTCCCTGTTTTTTATGGCATCTATTCTTAATCGCAGCCTGTCTTCGACAAGCCCTTATCGATATATAACTCTTTATGGTTACAGCCCTGTGAAATCCTGGCTTAGATTTTTGGCTTCACCATTAATCTTTATAGCAGTTGCTCTTTTGGCTTGGATTTATGTTTTGATAAGGGATAGAAAGAAGAAAAGCAGATAAAAATGGATAAAAAAACTATAAAAAGTAAAAAAATCAAAGAAGATAAAAGCGATTTGAATATTTACAAGGAAGCTCTTAGAGAATTTAAGAAAAACCCAGTCACTTATTCTCATGAAGAAGTTTGTAAATTATTGGGCATTAAAAATAAATAATTTTTCGCCAGCAGCCATGCTGGTTTTTTATTGTCGAAAAATCTTCCCGCTTCTGTTATAATATAGACAGGTGATATTATGGGGATTTTGTATATTGTGCCAACTCCTATTGGCAATTTATCTGATATAACTTTTCGGGCGGTCGAGATTTTAAAGTCTGTCGGCTTTATTTACTGTGAGGACACTCGCCACTCGGGAATCTTACTTAAAAATCTGGGAATAAAAAATAAACTCCGCAGCCTCCACAAGTACAACGAGGCATCCAAGGTCGACGAGATCCAAGACCTCCTCGATGATGGGGTGGACATAGCCGTGATTTCAGATGCGGGCACTCCGGGGATTTCGGATCCATGTGAGCTCTTGGTTAAATCCGTCCAAGCGGAAGTCATTTGCCTGCCCGGGCCAACTGCCTTTGTGCCGGCCCTTGTAGCCTCAGGCTTAGATGCAAGTCGCTTTACCTTTGTGGGATTTTTGCCGCAAAAAAAATCTGACCGCGACCGGGAGCTTGAAAGTCTAAAAAATATTTCCCATACACTTATCTTTTACGAGTCACCCCATAGGATTAACGAAACTCTTGCCGCCATGGAGGAAATTTTTGGCGACAGGGATATTTCAATCGCTCGCGAGATTTCAAAAATCTACGAAGAGCATATCAAAACGACTTTGCATGAAGCCAAGGACATGGAATTTCGTGGCGAGCTGGTCATAGTTGTCCAGGGGGCTGAGGAAAAAATCGAAGACTTTAGGGACCTGGCGAAAAAATTGAAAGATGAAAACCTTAGGACCAAGGATATTGTAAAAAAAGTTATGGAAAGAAATCCCGACGCCAAGAGAAATGATATTTATAATTACTTAATGGAGCTGGACCATGGAAGACAGGATTAGAGAATTTGAAAAATTTAATGAGACTTTGCGGGAAAAATATAAAAAAATCGACAAGTCCAATATAAAATCAGACTTGTCCAAGGTCGGCGACCTCTACCAGGCGAAGAAACTGACTGTAGAAGAGCTTGCTGTTTACAAAACAAATTCCATTGCAGCCGTGGACGGGTCAGTAAATTACTTTGGCGGCGACGAACCAAATGTGATTTCACTTTTGTCGGCCTGCTATCTGCCGGATTTAAAAAGGGAAAGGCTTGAAATCAACAAAATTATTTCCCCTCTGGCAGGCTCTTACGAAAATCCCAAGGACGAACTGGCCCGACTGGAAGTTCTGGTTGCCATCCAAGGCCTGGAAAAATTTAAATCCCACGCCCTCTTTATGGACGGCGGATTTATTAGGTTTTTGACCAACGCCGAGGACGACTTCCACGAGCTTGTCCAAGTGGCCAACAAAAATAAAACTTTGGTCGTCGGCATTATCGAAGACATGAAATCAAAAGTCGTGGCCGAGTCCCTTGGCATTGACGCCTACGATCGAGAAATCGTTTTTGGCGCTTTGGATTATGGCCAGGCTCTCATTTTAAATTCCAAGCACAGGAAAAATACTGAAGTGGGGACTGCTTATATTCGTTCGGCCCTGAGCCCTCAGCCAATTGCAATCGACTACAATATTTCAGATGAAAAGAGGATTAGAGAGGCCCTGGATTTAATTTTTACCATGACGCCTGAGAGCGGGCGTGGCATTCCCTACATTATCGACATGGTGGACAAGTACGCGCGGATTACTGACCGCGAGCTGGAGGCCTTTATTAAAACATATATTGACGAAGACTTGAGACGGATTTATCTGGACCAAGCCAGAAAGAAGAGGTGGATGTAATGAAAGTTGCAGGCATGACTAGCCAAAGCGAAGCCTATATCGTGGATAACGAGCGGGCCATTCGCATCAATGAATATTTAAAAATTATCGACCCCAGCCAGGGGGCCCTCCTTTGCGAGACAATTGAAACCCACACTTACAATCGCTTTATGCCTTTGGATCCAGATTCGGACATGGCTGACAAGCGGGTTATGGAAAGTTTGAAGGAGCTGGGCTATGACCTGGACAACGAGAGGATTTACATTGCAAAAGTCCGTCTATTAAACGAAGCGCCCTATCCAATTGAAACTGGGTCGGACGTGGTCGTGCCGACCTTTGATGAAGTAAAATCCATTTTGATTTCCACTTCCACAGACAAGGGACTAATCGTTGGCGCCATCAAAAACACTGATAACCTATATGCAGGTGCAGATGATGAATTAAAAAACCTCTTCACTACTTACGAAGACGGCAAAGCGGTCGACCAATTTGAACTGCCCATGATTTTTGATTTATGGGCCATGAAGGACTACCCGCACGTGGGCGTCTTTGGCGGATCTGGATCGGGTAAGTCCTACGGTCTCCGCGTAATTTTGGAAGAGCTCATGCGCCACAGCATTCCGACAATTATTTCCGACCCCCACAATGAAATGACCTTTGAAAGTGAGGACGGCCGTTTTGACGACGCTTATGAGGTTTACGAAGTCGGCGTCAACGCTGGCGTAGACTTTCGCGACTTGTCTGCCTTTGATTTGGTTTATCTCCTTCAATCTGCAGGCGGCCTAACCGAGCCCATGAAGGCGGCCATTGAAAATATCAAAGAGCAAAATGAATCCATCGATTCCTTTAAATTTAAAATCTCATCCATGATCGAGCTCCTGCAAATCGGCGATGAAAATAAAATTGCCCAGGAAATCCAGGACCTGCGGACGGCTGGCAATATTGCCGAGGCCAATACCCTGGACACAAAACTGGCTTCCTACGGCAAGTATATAAAAACTTCCAACATAAATGTCCTAAAGGGCATTAGCTGGAGGCTGACCTCTCTTGACAAGACGGGGATTTTCGATACGGCGTCTGCAAATGTAATCGAGTCATTAAAATCGGGCAAGACCGTGGTCATCCAAGGGTCTAAACGCGTGCTCACAGTTTTTACAGCCTTTATATTAAAGAAGACCTACAATTTGCGGAGGGAATATTTGGATGCCAAGATCAAATCTGACGCAGCTTATTTTCCGCCCTTCGTTTCAGTCGTTGACGAGGCCCACAACTTTGCCCCACGCGGCGATGAATCTCCATCCAAGTCCATTATTCGCGAGATCGCCCAAGAGGGCAGGAAGTACGGAGTCTTCTTGGTCCTTGCAACCCAAAGGCCAAGCATCCTTGATGACACGTCGACAGCCCAGCTGAACACAAAATTGCTTTTTAGAACGACTCGTGAAACGGACATCAAAACTATTCGCGACGAGACCGATATTTCAAGCGAAGATGCAAAACGACTCCCTTATTTGAAATCGGGTAACGTTTTCTTCTCGTCGGCCACCATCGGCCGGACACTTTTTGTCCGCGTCCGCCAGGCCATCAGTCATCAACCCAAGAGCGAAAACCCCTTTGATGAGTTAAGGGACCACAGGGCCAAGACCACTGATAAAATTATTGATATTTTAAAAACATATTCGCCAATTAACGAAACGGATTATCTAAAGCTGATCGAAGAACTCGAAGATATGGGCATGTCTTACACGACAGACTCTTTAAAAGCCGAGCTCAATCGTCTGGTCCAAGCTGGATCCTTTGAAATGGAGGAGACGGTTTTTGGAAGGAGGTACACATGGAAAAATTAAATATCTTAGTCGCAACTGTTGAGGCAGTCCCCTTTGTCAGGGTCACCAACTCTGCGGAATTCGTCTACAACTCCACCCGTAAGTACAGGGAGAAAAACCACAACGCCAAGGTTGTCATGCCTCTTTACAAATCAGTCAAGGCCAAGTATTCTGATTCGCTTAGATACATTACAAATTTTATGGTGGACATCAATTCAGAAAAACACACGGCGTCCATTTTGACTTTGGATGTGGAAGGCGTGGAATTTTTATTTATAGATAGCGAAACCTATTTTAACCGCAACCGGGTAATTGGAGAGGTTGACGACTGCGAACGCTTTATATTTTTCGCCAAGGCCGTTGTGCAAATGATCAAGGAAATGGATTTGAAGACGGATATTTTAAACGCCAAAGACTTTGAAGCCGCATTAATTCCTGCCTATATTAAAAAACTCAGGCAAAACGACAAGTACTATAAAAATGTCAAGACCGTTTTGACCCTCCACGACATCAAAAGCCAAGGGATCTATCCCATTTGCGAAGCCGAAGCTATTGGCCTTCCCATGGAGATGGTGGGCGATTTCGACTACAAGTTTTATCAGTCGGTCAACTTTTTAAAGGCCGGCATCCTGGCAGCCGATTACATCACCTTCCCATCCCCAACTTTCAAAGAAGAATGCCAAACCCCATTTTATTCTGAAAGATTGGATGGACTTTTCAAGGCCAACAATTTTAAAATGGCAGGCATCTTGGACGGCTTAAATTATATTCGCTACAATCCAGAGACCGACGGGTCATTATTCGCCAATTTTTCCCTGGAAAATTTGGAGGAACGCAAGGTCAACAAGCTTGGACTCTTGAATTATTATAATTTAGAAAATGTCGATAACATGCTAATCTGCGTTATCGGCAGGATGATTAGCCAAAAGGGCACGGACATGATTGCCGATAATTTGGATTATTTGATGGAGAAAAATATAAATATAATCTTTATGGGCACGGGCGATCCCGAAATCGAGGACACATTAATCGAATATCAAAATCGCTTCCCAGGCCGCATAGCAACCAAGCTCTATATGAATGAAAACGAAGCTAACAGGATCTTGGCAGGGTCGGATTTTTATTTGGCAGTACCGCGGACGGAAATCTCCGCCATCAACCAGCTGATTGCCATGCGCTACGGGTCGGTCCCAATTGTTCGCGAAACGGGAACCCTCAAGGACTCAGTCAAGGCCTATAATAAATTTTCCAAAAAAGGCCAAGGCATTTTGTTCTCTGGCCAAACCTCCAAAAACTTTAGAGAAGCCATCGACACCGCCTGCGACATCTACTTCAACAAGCCAGAAGTCTATGAGCAGATGCAGGTGAACTGTTTGGAACGCGACTCCAGGTGGGGGGTTGCGACTTTTTGCAGTGTTCGACTTTTTGCTCATTCCGACGTACACTATAGTACGCCTCATTCGTCAAAAAGTCTCAAGCTACAAAAATTCATCAATTTTCCCTCGTAAATCCACTGCCATAGAATGAATAAATAGTGGATAAATTCGCACTATAAAATTTCTGTGACTAACGCGAATCTCATCCGTTTTTTCTCACAAATTCAGAGTGCTATAAAAATTAAGAGAATATAAAAAAATATCTTACGGCCCTCATCGAAATTTCCTCGCAAATTTAAAGAGAGAAAGGTAAAATAATTTATAAGAACGTTGTAGGGGCGACTTTATGTCGCCCGCAAAAGTTTTGCCCGAAAAGTCAAAAATTCATCAATTTTTCCTCGTAAATCATATGTATAAAAATATTCTTGTTTTTCATGTAGAATCTTACGGCCCTCGCAAATTTGCATTGTTGGATTAGACATAATACAAATAAAAAACAAATAAATAATAAAACATTTTAATCTTGCGGCTGATTCGATTAGCCGCTTTTTTGTGTAAATTATGCTGATTTGTCCTTATGTCCTAATGATGTGAAAAAATTTTTTCGAAAATCTTATATTTTTTTTCAAAAAACTATTGACAAATAATATAAAAAAACTTTATAATCAAAAAGCAAAAAATGTGGGGCAAGTTGATTGCCTTTCGCGAAATTTAAATTCAAGGAGATTAATAAATGAAATATTCAAAAGAAAAAATTGCAAGGACGACTTTTGCCCTTGCCCTAGCAGCCATGATCGGTGTGCAAACTATGCCCATAAATGTTCTGGCCAATGACTGCAGACCGGAGGACTTAGGCAAGGCCGCTTGCCAGCAAATTGCAAATGAAAACCCTGGTGTCCAGGTTCAAGAAAAGACTGTCGCAAATTCTATGAAAGACAAGCTTGAAGGCAAGGACATCAAAATTTGGAAGGGTGATTCCGTCAACTGGAAGGATGGGGTTGGCCTAAAAGATGAGCACAAGGATGACAATGGGGCCAAGGAAAATCTTGAAGGAGCTGAGATGACAGACGAAAAACCGGGTCGCGACCTATCTCAAGCGGGCACAAGAGAAGGAAATGTAAATGTTAAATTCAAAGACAATTCTGAACTTTCTGTTAAGAATAAAGTTTATGTAAGCGATCAAGTTACCGGTGCAACAAATCCAAATGCACCTGATAATGCAGTTAAAATTACTTTTTATTTGCGCAAGGGGACCAAGGCTGGCAGTGATAATGTATATGAGGGTCAAGAAAATCCTGTGGAATTTTCAGCCTACAAGGCCATGCCAGGTGTGGATGTTTCTAAATACACAAATCCAATAATCGGCGGAACTATTTTTGATTTAATAGCTGCCAAGGGAAGTGAAGGCAAGAAGGGCACTGTTAAGTGGGTCAATGAAAAAGGTGAGACCGACTACAAGGTTTCAGCTGAAAACAAAAATTTCTATGCAGAATTTATAGAAGCTCCTGAAGAGCCAAAGGAAAAACCTGAGGAAAATCCACCGGTAAAACCTGAGGAAAATCCTCAAGAAAAACCTGAAAATAAGGCACCAGAAAAGAGACCTAGTGAGGATGAAAGGCCAAATTATATGAGACCAGATTATTCAAGCCGTGATTACTCTAAGGTCGAAGAAAAACCTAAGGCTAAGACAGAGGAAAAGAAGGAAGAGAAAAAAGAAGAAAAGCTTCCTGAAAAAGGTGAGGTCAAGACTGTTGAGCACTATTTGTATTTAAACAAAGCCGAATACGAGGTAAATGTTAACGGTAAACTTGAAAAGAGAATTATGGACGTTGAGCCCTTTGCACTGAACGGTAGAACCATGGTCCCTGTCAGATTTATCGCAGAAGTTTTGGGGGCAGAGGTCAGCTGGAACCAAGAGACCAAGACCGCTTCTTTTAGCAAAAATGGCATTACCGCTAAGCTGACATTGGGTAGCAAGATTGTTCAATTATCAGACGGACGCACAATTGAACTCGACGCTGAGCCAATGGTAAAAAATGATAGGATTGTGTTGCCACTTACAAATATTGCAAAAATATTTGCCATCTCAAGCGGAGACATCAATGATGAAAAGGCTGATGACATCGAGTGGGATGCAGAAAATATGAGGGTAATTATTAGAACAAAATAATAAAATATGATTTAAAACGAGGCGGATTAAAAATTCCACCTCGTTTTTTAAAATGCATATGCATATCTGCTGACCCTTAAAAAAACACAGCACTATATATGACAATTCTATTGATTTATTTCGATAATTGAATTATAATATTAAATAGGAGACTATAGTTTTATTTTTGAACTATTAAACCATATATATTTTTTAAGAAGGGGGGTTATGAAAAATGGAGAAATCCATACAAGAAGAATTAAAGAATGTACCGAGCGATAAGGACGTCAATTGCCCGGTTGCAAACACTATGAAGATTTTGTCTAACAAATGGAAGGCCAGAATTATCTGCGTTCTTTCAAATCTGGGGACCTTGAGATTTTCTGAACTCAGAGATGGCATGAGCGATGTCACTGAATCTACACTTGTTAATAATTTAAAAGAACTCGTTAATATGGGCATAGTAATAAAAACAGTCTATGATGAAATGCCGCCCAGAACCGAATACGATCTCACCGAAAGAGGCAGGGAACTCGTCCCAATCTTGAGACAAATGAGAGCCTGGAGCCATGGGGTGAGGTTGGAGAATGAGGCGGAGCTTCCCCGTTGCAAAGGCTGCGACTTTTTGTGTAAGTGATTTTATGGTTAAAATTGCGAATTTTTGCAGTGTTCGACTTTTTGCTCGTTGCGGAGTACCATCTGTACACCTCACTCGCAAAAATTCTGCTACTCACGCCTTTCTCATCAAATTTTCCAGCGAAATTTAAGTGCAAAAGAATGTTTAAGAGAAGATAAAAACTAAAAAATAACGCGAAGCGTTGGTAGCGGCCGGTTGCAGCCACGCCCAAGAGGCGAACGCGAAAGCGTGAAGGCGATTGGCAAGCGTTGACTCACGCAACCTCTTGTTCAATCGTTGGACCGAAGGGAAAAACGATTGAGGACAAGAGTCTGAGGAGAATTCCGGCCATATTTTTTAGTTTCATTATGTAAAATAAAGAGGTTTAATTTTCTGTAAATTTATAAGAACGTTGTAGCGGCGATCCTTTATGGTCGCCATTCAAAAGCGGGGATTCGATGTCCCCGCTTTTGTTTTGTTTATGTGGTCGTTTTTATTTGCTTGTGTCTTGTGGCGTTTCCATTTATAATAAAGGTATAGAAATTCTTGAGGAGGTTGGTATGATTAGGCGTGCGAAGATGGGTGACTTGGACAGATTGGTGGAGATTTTTGAAGGGGCCAAGGCTTATATGCGGGCGAATGGCAATATGAAGCAATGGGCGGATGGCTATCCGGCGAGAAGTGATTTGGCGGCGGATATTGAAAATGGGAATTTGTATGTAATGGAAGATGGAGAGATTTATGGGGCCTTTGCCATGATATATGGTGATGATCCGACTTACGAATACATAGAGGGGGCCTGGAATTATGACGGCCCTTATGTGACCATCCATAGGATTGCCCAGGCTGGTGGACGGAGGGGCGTCTTTAAAGAGGCGGCGGACTTTGCCCTGACCAAATCGCCCTGCGTAAGGGTGGACACCCATGAGGATAATGGGCCCATGAGGAGGGCTATAGTGAAGGCGGGGTTTAGTTATTGCGGGATAATTTTCCTAGCCGATGGCAATCCACGCCTCGCCTACCAAATTCACGGTTAAAACGGTTTCTTTCGCTTGTTTCGAAATCTTTGCTCATTGCGGAGGGCGCTTAGCCCACCTCATTCGCAAAATTTCTGTACTTCGCGAAATATTCCCGTTTTTCCTCGTGAATTCAGTGTATATAAAAGACGAAGAGTGGCAATAATATTAAAAACACCTCACGTCCGCAAGGGACGATTGGTGTTTTTCGGGCCACATAAAGTCGCCCATACCTCCGCAGAGCGAAATAACAAATAAATATATTTATCCTGTGTATATTTTTTAGCACGGAGGTAGCGTCCGATTTATTTCGGACATTCCGGGGACGATGCCGGGTTTATCCCGGTTGAGGACCCGAGGGTTTGTATAAAATACGATTCTTATTTTACATATAATTTGCGAGGGAATTTCGATGAGATTCGAAGTGAAATAAAATTTTTAGGACGCAGGTGTACTCAAGTGTACATCGAGGACTAAAAATTTTTTTCACGAGAATATCGCGAAATTAACCGCAAAGTAAAATAAAAAGACCCAGGTGCGTTTCTCACACCCGGGTCTTTAAATTATTATAAAACAAAAGGATAAGTATATTATACACTAGCTTTCCCAATATGGGTAACAAAGTAGTTACCATTGGGCCTTTTTTAATTACAAATGGATTACATTTTTTTAAATAGAAGGTCGCAGGCGGTTTTGAGGTCGGCCTCGCTGATGGAAGCGTAGCCGATGATGTACCTGGGGTCGTCTGTTTTGTTTTGATAGTAGTCCTTGATGGGGTAGATTTTTATTTTGTATTTGCTTGCATTTGCCAAGATTTCCTCTTCCCGGTCTTTGAAATCGCAGATGACGTGTAATCCGGCATCTTGGCCTGTGTAGGCGATATTATTTTCGTCCAGGGCCTTTAACAAGATATTTAATTTTCTTTTTGAAGCTGTCCGCATTTTGTTTAATTGTTTTTCAAAATGCCCCTGGTCAATAAAATTTGCGATGAGTTTTTGGGTGAAGTAGCTGACATTTGTCTCGTAGTTTTTCAAGACTAGCGATTTTGGCAGGACCATGTAAGAGGTCTTGATTGACGGGGCGATGGACTTGGAAAAGTTTCCGATATAGATAACCCGGTCGTTTACGTCGAAGGACTTGAGGGCGGGAATTTTGATCCCCTTGTACCTAAATTCGCTGTCGTAGTCGTCCTCCAATATATAGCGATCTTTTTTGGACGAGGCCCAGGAAATCAGATCCAGGCGTTTTTTAATTGGATAGACCAGACCGGTTGGAAATTGGTGGGATGGTGTAACCGAAATTATATTTGTATTTTGCGGAATTTTTTCAAGGTCAATCCCGTCGTCCAAAACGTCAAAGACTTGATAGTTTTTCTTAAATTCCTTGAGGGTGTTTACAATGCCGGGAAAGCCGGGGTCTTCCAAGGCAAATTTAAATTTGGGATAGGCATTTGTGAGTTCATAGATTAGGGCCCGGGTGGAATTTGCAATGTAGATTTGATTGGCCGAGACCTTGAAGCCGCGTTCGTAGTATAAGTATTTTGCAATTGCCGTCCTGAGTTCGTAGAGGCCGCCGTCTAGATGGCGGTCGTAGAGGTCCTCGTCAAGGTCGGATGCAATGTCGCGAATGGTTTTGGATAGAGCAGAGTCTATGGCCATGGATGGGTCAATCCCGTTAAAATCCAAATCGTAATCGTATTTTTTTTCATAAGTTTCTTCGACCTCAAAAGATTTCTCGTCGGGAATTTGGACCAGGCTGGCAATGTCCGAGGCGTAATAGCCCGACCGCTCTTTAGAATAAATATAGCCCTCGTCCAAGAGGAGATTGTAGGCGGCCTCGATCGTCGACTGGGAAATGTTTAAGTCATTTTGAAGGTCGCGTTTGGATGGGAGCTTGGCATTGTTTTCGATTTGTCCATTTAAAATTGCGTTTTTAAAATAATTATAAAGTTGCTCGTACAAAAATCCCTGGCTTTTGTCTATGTATATGGCAGTCATAAATCCTCCTTTGATATCCTTATTGTATAATATTTTTACATTAAAAACAAGGTCAGTTTAATGAACTGGTCTTATTTTTAATTTGAAAAGTGGTCCTTTTAATATGGTCAGTTGTATGTTAAACTCATGTAAAAGGGAGGAAAACAATGAAAAACAACAAGACTAAAAAAATTACAATCGTAGGTCTCTTGACCGCTTTGGTATTTGTATCTAATTACATTTCAATTCCAATTCCAACAGGCTTTGGAGTTACTCGCGTTCACATTGCAAACGGCATTTGCATCCTAGCAGCCATGCTGGTGGGCCCACTTTGGGGAGGGCTGGCAGCAGGTCTGGGCTCAATGTTTTATGACTTCACAAACCCAGCTTATGTTGCAGGTTCACCCATCACTTTTATTTTTAAATTTACAATGGCAGCTGTGGCTGGACTCATCGTTCATTCAAAGGGGGCCAATGCCAAGAACAGCACCAAAAATATTATCGGCACAGTCGTAGGTGCGCTCACTTATGTCTGCCTATACCTAATTAAAAGCTATATAACACAAAGATACGTAGCAGGCATTCCACACGAAGCAGTTATGGTTACAGTTAAAACCAAGGCTGCGGCTTCACTGGCAAACGCAGCCATAGGCGTAATTATCGCCTTGGTATTAAACAAAATATTAAAACCAATGGTTGATTCGAGGCTTAATTAATGAAGTGCACATCCTTTAATTCCTTTACCTATGTAGGCAATTGTTCTTTAAAGGTTAACGTGGCCCTCTTTATGGCCCACGGCTTTGATATTGTATCGGTCCCAACCAAAACTTTCTCCGCTCATCTGGGCTACACTGACCCGGTCATGAGTGAAGGTAGGGATTTTAATGTCTTGATGGAATCGGTCCAAAAGATTTTCCCAGCAGTCGACCTAGTTCAAATTGGATATTTGGATGAAGAGACGCCTTTTGCTGGCATCAAAAGTTATCTACAGAAAGTCGACCACAAATTTGTCCTGGTCGATCCAATTCACGCGGACGACGGGCGGATGTATTCGCCCCTTAGTCCACGGCAAATTGAGATGTACAGGGAATTGATAAAAAATGCCGACGCCGTCACGCCGAATCTGACCGAGGCCATTAACGTCTCTGGATATCCAGTGGCATTCGAGGAAATTACGGACGCTGACGTGGTAAAGATTGCGGAAATTCTCCACAGGGACTTTGGGGTTAAAAATGTAATTATCAAGAGCTATGTGGAAGACGGCGAGATTAAAACTTATTTTAAAAACAAAGATCAAGAGGGCTTTGTGTTCTCGCCACTCGTCGATGCCAAATTCGTTGGATCAGGCGACGCCTACGCATCCATGGTTGGCATCCTACTTGCAAGTGGCGACCTCAATATGGCAAACATGCAAATTTTGCAGACCATAATGTATGAGGCCATCAAGGCCCAGGCCCATGAACCTGCAAGCGAAGAGGGCTTCCACGATATAAAGACAGACAAGATCCATTTCTAAAAATCGAATTAATTTTTTGGCTTAAAGATAAGCCATCATAAATTTTTGATCATTTTTTCGGATTTGCATATATTCTCCAGTTTAATAACTGGCAAGGAGCCACGAAGATCTCGTGGCTTTTTGCTTGAGCTTAAGTAAAAGTCTTGGAAAAACAGAGCTTTTACTGTATAATAAATATAAGAAACCTACATATAAAAAGGAGGGCAAAATGATCAAACTCTACAAATACATCTTGAAGCACCCCATAATAATATTTCTTTTTTATTTAATCGTCGGGATTTCTCTATATTGTTATCGCAAGTGGTTTAGAAAAAAATACAAGAAAAGATTAGGAAAAAGATTTTATTATGATACCGACCTCTTTGATGATAAGGTTGTTTGCCTAAACGAAGAGGCTTACAATTACCTAAAGAAAGTTCAGAGAGAAGGGGCTCCGCTAACAAAAATAGAACAAAAATTTGTGGACGAAATAGAAAAATTCGATGACATCTTTGCCCTACAAAAAAGAGCAGAGAATTATGTTATGAGAGAAATGTTAAAAATATTTGAAAGAGACCAATGGGAATATATTGATGCCTTGGAAATAGAAAGGATATATAAGGAACCAGGTCAGCCAGAAATAATAGTTAATCCATATTATCTGATGCAAAACAAGGTCCAACTAGACCCGCAAATCCAAGAAGCCTTAGAAAAAATAGAGAAAATTGAAATGGACATTGAAAGGCGAAGGGAAGAGGATGCAGAAATGTGGGATAGGATTGCATATACCTACTACACTGGAAGAGACAGCTATTGGTAAAACTAGACGCATATATTTTTATATGCGTTTTTTGTTTACAAAAATTTTCCCAAGAAAAAGCTGGAGGCCTGTGCCTACAGCTTTTTGAATTTGCTAAATTTTAATAAAGTTTGAGATAATTATTCAATTAGGCCTACAATTCTTTACCTTCGTCTTCAGCGAGAGCAAGAGCCAATAGGAGGTCTTTTAAGAACTTATCATCATGGGATTTTTCCTCAGCCCTATCATCATAATGCTCATCATCTTCATAGTTATCATCCTCCCATTTATGCCAGGTAAATGAAGGGTCATAAACTTTTTCTGGGCCAGAATAATTAGACTTATTTTTACTTGGACCTTTAACACTTATCAAGTCAAGAAATTCATTATCTTTTTTTCTTACTATCTGATTTCGCCTTTGAAATTCCTTATGATAATCTAGCTTGAATTTTTTTTCAATTTCTCGGAGTGGTTGATTTAGCATTTCTTTTTTCAGAATCTTGTTGTATTCACTGGCGTCATAAATAAGTTTGCCATCAGGCGTATAGAGCCTCTTGCGAGCTTCTTCTTCTTTTTTCTCCTTGCGCCTTGCTTTTTGAATTGCTTTTTTTTGGGCTTTTCTCTCAGCTTCTTTATCAGCCTTGACCCTTTGCCTGCAATAATATTTTTTTCTCTTCTTTTTTTCTTCTTCTTTGCTTGCCAAGAAAACCACTTCCTTTCATGATTTTATTATAGCATAGAAAATCAAAAAATAAAGAACTGCCTTAATAAAAAAAGCTGGAGGCCTGTGCCTCCACCTTTATTTTAGAGCTTAATATTTTTAGTCTATGCTAGTGATGACCCATTTTTTGCCTTCCTTCATGAATTCAACATCGACTGTATCGGTGTCGATTCCATTGAAGTCAGATCCGAATAATTCGATGATCAGTGGATTATCCATAGCTTTTTTCTTGACTTTTGCAGTCATTCTAAAAGTTCCCTTGGCGGTCTTGGTGTTTTTGTTGTAGATAAAGTTGATTGGTTCCATCTCTACATCCATTAGGTCATGCATGGTCTTGTCAGTATATGAGCTATAGTAGTTTTGAATGTCTTGGAAATTACCAATGAAATAATCGGCTTCGTCTCGGGCTGTTATGGAAAAATGTTTTCTGGCGTCTTCAAAGTCAAAGTCCATGGCTTCTTCAAAGACGTCTTCAACGATGTCAGCTGCCTTTTTGTCTGTCAGCTTGCCGCCACCAAAGAGTGGCCCAAAGACAAAGAATATCAAGAGTAGGGCGACTACGACACCGCCAACTATCATACCTATATTCTTTAGATTAGCATTCTTGTTGCCGCCAAAGGTGTTTGCTAATTTATTCTCTACTTTTCTGGCTCCTTGATTTACAGGGCCTCCCACCTTTTGTCCGCAGTTGGTACAAAAGCTAGCGCCCACCGCTAATTCGCTGCCGCAATTTGGGCAGTGTCTTGGTCCGCCTTGTGGTCCTTGCGCTTCGACGTTTGCTCCGCAAGATGTGCAGAATTTTGCATTGTCGGCTAAGTCTGCACCGCAATTATTACATTTCATAATCTACCTCCTCGTATCTATTGTAGTTTATATATTGATTATATCAGCTAATACAATTTATAGCAAGAAAAAAACTCGCTTTATATGGCTGGAGAGTCATACTTTGTTTGCCTATTTACAAATGATGGTACATATCGTTAATTAGCCATTTGCCTTCTTCTTTTATTATTTCAACACTTATTTCTTGTATATCTTCCCCGTCTACCCCTTTAAAAGTATTTGGCAGTCCATAACGAATGGCTGGATGGTCTATATATTTTTTCTTGGGTTTGGCAACTAGTCTAAATCTACCTACTCCTATTTTGTTGTCGGGGTCAAAGCTATATTCAAGTGGTATTATTTCAAAATCTACCATTTGAAGGAGGGTTTTATCTGTGTAGGGTGAAGTGTTCTCTTTTGTTAGCACAAAAATTCCAGCATTAAAGGCGACATCATTTACGTCATCTTTGGTAAGATATTTTTTTGCACCTGCAAGGTCATAATCAAAAAGTCGCTCATAGTAATTTTCAATTACCTTTGCTGCCTCTTTAGCCGATAAGTTATTATTGTCTGAAGAAATTAAGGATATCAAAGAGAGTACAACAAGTACGGCGATGACCACTCCGATAGTTGATAGTCTGCGATTTTTTAATCCTCCTAGATCAATTGAATTTATCTTGTCCTTTATGATATTGAAATAATTTTTTGCTTGGCCGCTTGGATTTTTGGGGCTGCCTCCAACCCTTTGTCCGCAACTTGTACAAAAACTTGTCCCTGCAGGCAGAGCTTTTCCGCACTTTGTGCAGAAGCTAGGCCTACTTTGTGGTGCGGTCGACTGAAGGCTTGCGCCGCATGATGTGCAGAACTTTGCATTGTCGGCTAAGTCTGCACCGCAATTATTACATTTCATAATCTACCTCCTCGTATTTACTGTAGTTTATATATTGATTATAGCAGTGAATATATTTTATAGCAAGAAAAAACTCCGGCCTTAAGCCAGAGTTTTATTATTCTTCTTTTTAATTTATTTTCCAAATTTTCCACTTGCGACCAACTTTTACAAATTCGATATTAAGTATGTTTTCTAGACCGTTTATCATGTAGAAACGATCACGGATGGTCGTGTTACTCAAGCCTTTTTCATTTAATTTAAAGCTAATGCTAAAAGTCCCTTGAGCTTTGCCACCGTACTTGTTGTTTTTAAGGGTCTTTGGTGTTACCTTTATGGACATAAAATCTGCCAGGGTCTTGTCTCCAATTATTGATTTAAGTTCCCTTTGGACTCCATCATATCCGTCTATAAATTCTTTGTATCCAAAACTACCTAAGCTGGTAAAGTTTTGGCCGACCTTGTCAAAATCAAAACTTAAAATGCCGCTAAATGTGTCTTCAACAATTTTTGCAGCCTGATTTTCAGACAAGCTTGTGCTAAAGAGTAATTCAGGAACTGGCTTTATTTTCCACTTACGTCCAACTTTTACAAATTCGACTTTAAGTACGTCTTCTGCATCACTTGCATTGGACCCATTTAATAGTTTTTGTATGGTTGAATTTTGAATGCCTTTTTTATTTGGAGAATATACCAGACTAAAAGTCCCTTGGGCAGTGTCATCACTCTTGTCGCAAGTAAAATCCATAGGTATGATTTTTACGTCTATAAATTTTCCCAAGCTATTATAGCCTAGTTGACTATTAAATTCGCTTTGCATGCTGGTGTATTGATCTACAAAGTCTTTGTAGTCATCACTATTAACATTGGTAAAATTCTTGCTGGCCTTATCTAAATTAAAATCCATTAGGCTCTCTATTGTATTTTTGACTAATTTTGCAGCCTTCTTTTCTGATAAGCCTGTGTTAAAGAGTGGAAGAATAACAAATACGATAAGGAGGATGGCCAGAAGTGTTCCGCCAACTGCTAGGCCAAGTTTTTTAAGGCATGTTTTGTTTTTTCTGGGTCTTATATAATTATTTGCTGGGGCTCCTTGCCATACAGGATCTTCTAGTCTTTGCCCGCAATAGGTACAAAAGCAAGCGTCTGCTGGCAACTGCCTACCGCAATATGGGCAGTACTTAGGTCTGACTTGTAGTCTTTGTGATTCGACGTTTGCCCCGCATGATGTGCAGAATTTTGCATTGTCTTGTAATTCTGCACCGCAGTTGTTACATCTCATAATCTACCTCCTTGTATCTAATATAATTTATAAATTTATTATAGCAGTTAAAATAATTTATAGCAAGAAAAAACTCCGGCCTTAAGCCAGAGTTTTATAATTAATCACTTAGGTCGCTAATTTTCCACTTGTGTCCAACTTTTATAAATTCGACTTCAAGGGTTTGTGGTCCGCCACTTGCCAGGGCCATATTTAAAAGTCCGTTTATGGTTGGATTTTTGATGCCTTTTTTATTTAATGAGAAATTAACATTATAAGTCCCATGGGCTGTGCCAGTGCTTTTGTCATAAACAAAAGACATTGGTGTGACCTTTATATCCATAAAGTCTGCCAGAGTTTTATTTCCGAGCGATGGCCCAAGTTCCTTTTGCATGCTCTTAACACCATCTACCAAGTCCATGTAGTCATCATCAGTAACATTGGCAAAATTTTTGATGGCCTTATCAAATTTAAAGTCCATTATGGAGTCTACTGTATTTTGAACAATTTTTGTAGCTTTTTTTTCTGATAGGCCTGTGTTAAAGAGGGGAAGAATAACAAATATTAAAAGGAGGAGGGCTAACACTACTCCGCCAATTATTAGGCCAAGTTTTTTTGCGTTGGCTTGATTTTGCCTAGGTCTAATATAATTATTTCTTGGGGCCGCTTGCCTTACAGGGCCTCCAACTCTTTGTCCGCAGTTGGTGCAAAAGCTAGCGTCCCCTGCCAATTGACTTCCGCAATTTGGGCAGTGCTTTGGTCCAGCTTGGGGACCAACATTTTCTACTTTTGACCCACATGATGTGCAGAATTTTGCGTTGTCTTGCAATTCTGCGCCGCAATTATTACATCTCATAATCTACCTCCTATAAGTATATTTTATTTTGGCTTTATTATAACACATTAAAGGAAAAAGGGCAATGTTTTATTTGGCGAATGGGTAATATAATATATAGAAGATTTAGAAAGGGGGATAAGATGACGAGCTTCAAAAATTTTTTCGCCGGCGATGACGATTATGGATTTTTAAAAGCAGACCAGATGCCCGCAGGCGAATACCGTGATGTCTACGCAAGCCTGGCTCTGAGAGAGGGCTTTGTAACGACTGGGCAGACGGGCGATTACTTAAACAACCACTGTGGGGCAACGGCTGCCACAAATTTTGCCCGCCACTATATAAAGGAAGATTGGCGGAAAATTTTTGTCAATGTCTATGCCCTGATTGGCAACGGCCCAGCTTTTTTTATCTCCCACAAGATCAAAAGGTATTTTAAATCTCATGGACTTAAATTAAAATCCAAAATTCATTTTAAGACTGATAAAATAAAAAAGGCCAGCATCAGAAACCGCTTGTCCATATTGCTTCTAGCAAACGGCCTTTTCGACTGGCACTATGTCCTCTGCCTGGGCTACCGGGCCTACGCAAACGGGGACGACTATTTGATAATCGCAGACGGGTGGACAAGGACGGTAAGCTATTACAAGGTCAACAGCGGCTCACTTATGTTCTCTGCCACGACCTATGATCTCATTATTTCTTGAAGGGAAGGATAAGATTTATGGATAAAAATATCTTAAGGGACAAAATTCGCGGTGCCCTATACGCTCATGCAATTGGCGACGCCATGGGGGCGACCACAGAATTTATGTCGGCTGAAGAAATAAAAATAAAATACGGTAGGGTCGATGATCTTATAGGCGGCGGCTGGTTGGATTTAAATGTCGGCGAGACGACAGATGATACGGCCATGACAATCGCGGTTGCCGATGCACTGATGGCAGGTTTTAAAAGTGCGGATGAATTTAAAAAATCCTGCGCTGATAATTTCCTGGCCTGGTTTGAAACTGGCCCCAAGGACGTGGGCAATCAATGCCGACTTGCCCTTGTAAAATACAAAATGACTGGCGACTACATCGACGAAGATAAAGAAGCTTTGGGCAATGGCAGCCTAATGCGGGCCCTGCCTTGCGCCCTCTTGCCAATGGACTTCTGGTTAATATTAAGCACTTGCACACAAAATTCCGACGACTCACTAACAGGCGGTCCCGAAGATTTAAACATCCTCCAAGGGGAAATAACCCACAAAAACAAAACCTGTGCTGAGATCTTGACAGAATATACATTTATTATCAGAGGATTTATTTTGGGTGGTAATTTCAAATTAAAGTCCCAAGAATTATTAAAACCCTCTGGTTACATTATAAACACCTACAATAATGCCAAATATTTTGCCAATCTCCCAGTGGCTGATGCCATAATCGGCGCAGTCAACCACGGTGGAGACGCGGACACCATTGCCGCCATCACTGGGTCCATGGCTGGAGCCAGAGACGGCTATCATTCTATTCCCACTGAGTGGATTGACAAGCTAGATGCAAATGTAAAAATGAAATACGATGCCTTTACAGAATTTTTATTAGAAAAATATGAATAAGAGGAGGAAACTTATGGACAAACAAATGGAAAATAAATTTAAAATCTACGCCTCAATGTTTTTTGATTGGCTGACCTTTACCCTGACTTTTTACATGACGGCCAGCTTCATACTTTCCTTCGCCCACAGCCCTTTGTTTATTATTTTTAACACCCTTAACATCGTCCTCATATCACACTTTGCCGAGGTCTCTCACAAGTCCTATGGGAAAAAACGAGGCAATATTTTAATATTAATAACTGTCCTGACATTAGCGGCTTTAATTTATTTTTTAGGATATTTTAATGTTTCAAAGACCCTAATTAAATTATAAAAAAACTTTGTCAGCCAGCCTTTTCTCGTTGACTATTGGTTTTTTCTTTGCTATAATTAAAGCAGAAAGCCAGTAGGCTTGGACTTTGTCTACAGAGAGATTTCGGATGGTGGAAGAAATTGGCAGGGCCTTGCTGAACCTACTTTTGTTTTCGCAAGCAAGCGCGGGTGGTTTCGTTAAGGACCGACAAAGAACCAATTTGAGTGGTAACGCGGAAACATCGCCTCATGTATATGGGGCTTTTTTTATAGAAAATTTTAGCAAAGGAGAATTTTATGAGATTATCGAGATATTACATGCCGACCTTAAAAGAAGTGCCGGCAGATGCAGAAATTGCCAGCCATCAGCTCATGCTAAGGGCCGGCATGATTAGAAGGACTTGTACGGGGATTTATTCCTACCTGCCCCTTGGCCTCCGTGTACTTATGAATGTGGAAAACATCGTTAGAAAAAATATGGACGAATTTGGCGGCCAAGAAATCCGCATGAGCGTCATCCAACCAAAGGAAATTTGGGAGGCATCAAAAAGGTGGGCAAAATACGGGCCAGAATTATTTAAATTAACCGACCGCAATGACCGCGAATTTTGCTTGGGGCCAACAGCCGAAGAATATTTTTCATTCCTAATCAAGGACGAATTAAATTCCTACAAGCAACTGCCAATGAATTTATACCAATTCCAAGTCAAATATAGGGACGAAAAACGCCCACGCTTTGGACTCAACCGCAGCCGTGAATTTTTAATGAAGGACGCTTACTCCTTCGACTGCGACAGAGAAGGAATGATCAAGTCCTACCACAATATGGAAGACTGTTACGACGCAATCTTCACCGAGATTGGCCTGGACTATGTAAAGGTCGACTCCGACTCAGGGCAAATGGGCGGCAATCTGTCGATCGAATTCCAAGCCCTAAGCGAAACTGGCGAAGGCGAACTCCTCTATACCGAGGACTTATCATACGCAGCCAACATTGAAAAGTGCCCGGTCTCATACGAAATCAAGGACGATTCTGAAATTCTAGACCTGGAAGAAGTTCACACACCAGGGACAAAAACCATAACAGATGTGGCCGACTTCTTAGGCATTGACGAAAGCAAAACTGCCAAGATGATTTTCCTATCAAATGCAGGCAAGCCTGTCTTTGTAATGATTCCTGGCGACAGAGAATTAAATTTAACCAAGCTGGTCAACTTTATCGGCGCCAATGAGTACGATATCGACATGCTCCCAGCCGAAGAAATAGAAAAGCACGGTTGCGTCGCTGGTTTTGGCGGCCCAATCGGTGCAGACATAAAATTCATTTGCGACAAGAGAATTATGCAGATGAAAAACTTTGTAGTCGGCGCCAACAAGACCGACTACCACTACAAGAACGTAAACTACGGCCGCGACTTCGAAGGCATTGACGGGGGCGATCTTTTGACAGCTGTTGAGGGCGACATCAGTCCAAACGGTCAGCCAATGAAAATCCGCCGCGGCGTTGAAGTCGGACAAATCTTTGGCCTGGGCACCAAGTACGCCGAAGCCGAAGGGGCTTATTACTTGGACGAAAACGGCAAGAAAAATCCGATTTGGATGGGCTCATACGGGGTTGGCGTTTCCAGAACTATTACCGCCATCATCGAGCAAAACCACGACGAATTTGGAATCATCTGGCCAATGTCCGTCACCCCTTTCCACGCCATCGTTACAATTGTAAACACAGGCGACGAAGACCAAGTGGCTCTGGGAGAAAAAATTTACGCAGAACTCAATAAATTCTGCGACGTAATGCTTGACGACAGAAAGGACAGGGCCGGAGTAAAATTCGCAGACCGCGATTTGATCGGCATCCCACTTAGGATTACAGTTGGCAAACGCGCCAGCGAAAACATCGTAGAATTTTCCTACAGAAGGACACCAAAAGACAGACAAGAAATCTCAGCTGAAGAAGCTATTGAAATTATCAGAAAGGAAGTAAAATAATGGTTAGACTACGCTTTGCACCATCGCCAACAGGCTGGCTACACATTGGAGGACTTAGGACAGCGCTCTTTAACTACCTCTATGCCAAAAAAATGGGCGGAGAATTTATTTTAAGAATAGAAGACACAGACAGGACCAGATATGTAGAAGGGGCGGTTGAAAATCTTTTAGATGCCCTCAAATGGTCGGGCATTGAAAACGACGAAGGCCCAAAATTTGTTGATGGCGAATTAAAAGAAGTCGGCGACTACGGCCCTTACACCCAATCAAACAGACTTGAAATCTACAGAAAATATGTGGATGAATTAATCGAAAAGGACAAGGCCTATTATTGCTTCTGCGACAAAGACCGCTTGGACGAAGTTCGCAAGGCCAGAGAAATCAAAGGCCTTATGCCAAAGTACGACGGCTTTTGCCGGGCAATTCCCCTGGACGAAGCCAAAAAACGCGTGGCAGCTGGCGAGCCTTATGTTGTAAGGATGAAACTGCCAAAGAACGTAGACATTACTTTTGACGACCTAGTCCGCGGCAAAATCACCATTAACACTGACGACATGGACGACCAAGTCCTATTAAAATCCGACGGCTTCCCAACCTACCACATGGCAGTTGTCGTTGACGACCACCTCATGGGCGTTACCCATATAGTCCGCGGCGAAGAATGGCTGCCGTCAACACCAAAGCACATCTTCTTGTATGAGGCTCTGGGCTGGGAAAAACCAACCTACGTCCACCTGCCAACCGTTTTAAACAAGGACCGCAAGAAACTTTCCAAACGCCAAGGGGACGTTGCAGTTGAAGACTTTAGGGCCAAGGGCTATTTGCCAGAAGCACTTGTAAATTACCTGGCACTGATCGGCTGGAGCCCAGAAGGCGAAGAGGAAATCCTATCCATGGATCAAATGATCAAGGAATTTGATTTCTCCCGCGTTTCCAAAACAGGCGGCATCTTTGACCTTGAAAAATTAAATTGGACTAACGCCCACTATATTAGAAATACAGATAGCGAAAAATTATTAGATCTCGCTAAGCCATACATGGTCAAGGCCCTCGGCATTAGCGAAGAGGAAATCGATAACGATCATGACCACTATGTAATTATGATGGACGCCTTCAAAGAAAATGCAGAAACCCTTGAAGTCCTTGCAGAAAAATGCAAGCTCCTCATGCCTGGCGACTTTGAAGTGGAAGAAGAGGCCAAAGAATGGCTGGCAAACGAAAATGTTCCAGCAATCAAAGCTGCCATCAAAGAACTCTTGGACGGCCAAGAATTGACTTTAGAATATGCAAAAGGCTTTATGAAATTAGTCAAAGAAAAAACTGGGGCCAAGGGCAAGGACTTATTTATGCCAACTCGTGCCCTTTTGACAGGCGTTGTCCACGGGCCAGAATTTGACAAGTGCCTATACCTCTTGGGCAAAGAAGAAATTTTAAGAAGGATTGACCTATAAATGAAAAAGGCTCTTATTTTTGCCATCACGATTTTGATGGCTCTTAGCCTGGTGGCCTGCAACAAAGTGGGCAAGCTCTATCCCATTATGGATATGGACGAAGACGGGATTTCCTACAAATTTTATAATGCCAACATGGACCTGGCCTTTGACCAGGCCTATGATGATGTGATTTCCTATTTTGAAGGCGACTACGCAGTTGTCTACAAGGGGAATCAAATTCAAATTATAAATAAAACCGGCCAATCACTTGTGAGCGAAGACTTCGATAGCGTGGCCGATATTAACGGTGACCGCGCTATTCTAAACAAGGCCGGCAAAAATATTTTGTATGATCTCAAGGCCCAAAAAGCCCTGGCAACTTATGATTATATCAAGGCCGAGGCCAGCGGAATCTTTGCCTACATGGACGGGGGCAAGTGGGGCTACAGAAATATAAATGAAGTCATCGTCGAGCCAACTTATGACGAAGCCTATTCCTTTGGCGTAAATTTTGCAGTCGCCATCAAGGACGGGACTCCTCTTAAAATCGACAAAAAAGGCGAGGAGAGTCCGCTCACTTACGAGGAAGTCCTAAAAGCTGGCGATTCAGATTATCTAATCGGCCTTAAGGACGGTCAAGTTGATATTTTAAATGCTGACGGCGAAGCGATTTTTACAAATATCAAGGGCGACATAGTTGATATAAATTACGATATGCTGGTCATCAACCAAAGGGTGGGTGGCTCAATCAAGTCCGCCATCTACTCGGTCAAGGGCAAAGAACTTGTGCCGGCCGATTTCGATGACGTGAGACTCTTATCCAAAAATTATTTTTCAGCTCGCGGCAAGGACGGCTTTGCGCTTTTCAAAACCGACGGAACTCGGCTGACTGATTATAAATATTCTTATTTAAATGCGGATAATTTCGATTCAAACGGCGGCATTATCTGCGCTATTCGTGACGACCAGGCCTACTTCCTGGACAAAAACGGAGTGGAAATCGACGCGCCAACAGCTGAGGGGACAATCGATGTAAAAAAAGACGAAAACTTCTACATCATCTCGACCATGAATGAGGTCCTTTACTTTGACAAGGACAAAAATTTGGTCAAGACCTCCCTCATCCCAAAACCCTTGGAACATCTTTCCTATATTATAGAGGACCAAAAACCCTATATTTTTTCCAAGAAATTGCCAGCTGGCACTAATCAAGCTTTAAATTCTGCAATCGATGAGATTACAAGAGACGACCGCAAAATTGAATTGAATATTCACGGGGACATATTGTTTGTGACAGTGAAAACTGCCAAGGGCGACCCGACTTTTATGTTTGATATCAGCCTGCCAGCTAAGGTTGAACTATCGGATTTATTTACCGAGTCCGACATGCGGGACAGGCTCATTGCCATGTCCGCTTTCAAAGACGAGGCCGACATAAAAATCGTGGGCTTTGTTCTCGAGAATGACCTGGATGTTTATTTTAAAAAGGGCGATGAATTCCTCAAGGAAAAATTCGCCTACGAAGACATCGACGACTACCTGGACAAGGACCAAGCCACTTTTTTTAAATCGGTCCTCGCTCCCAGCATAAATGTGGGTGACTGATATGGAAAAGCAATTAGGCAAGGTCAGCCGACTTGAATTTAACAAGCGGACGACCATTATTTCCGAAGGCAAATCCTATAAAGAAAAAACCGGCCTGCCTGGTGAGACTCTTGAGCTGACCATTGGCAAACGGGGCCGGGCAAGAGTCGAGGGAATCGTCTCTTCACCTTATGAAAAAATCCTGGACTGCCAGGTCCAAGATCGGTGCGGCGGCTGTCGCTTTAGGGATATTTCCTATGAGGACGAAAAGAAAATAAAAATTATGGAACTTGAGCGCTTGGCAGATCAAATATCTGCCGAGTTTTTAGGTCTGCACACGCCAGAGGCCATTTACCGTTACAGGAATAAAATGGAATATACTTTTGGAGACGAAGTTAAAGACGGGCCTATGAAGCTGGGCCTCCACGAACGGGGCAAGTACCACAATATTGTGGAGGCGGCCGATTGCGAACTGGTACCAAAGGATATGGACGCCATTAAGCTTACCGTGAAAAGTTTTGCGGTTGAATCTGGCCAGCCCTTTTATCACAGGTACGGGGGCCAAGGCTTTTACAGGCACTTGGTCATCAGGCACAGCGTAGCGGACGACAAGTATCTTTTAAATTTGGTCACGACTTCGCAGGCAAGTTTGGATGTGGACGGACTAATCGAAGAATTAAAAGCAGCAAAGCTTCTCGACAAGATTGCTGGCATCTACCATACGACCAACGACAGCCCTTCGGATGCAATCGTGGCCGACAAGGTCGATTTAATTTACGGTCAAGGGCAAATCTACGAAGAGATTTTAGGCCTCAGATTTCCCATCGGACCCTTTTCATTTTTCCAAACCAACAGTCGTGCAGCCGAAGAACTATACGCCTATGTCAAGACTCAAGTCCACGGGGCCAATGTCATCTGGGATCTCTTTGCAGGGTCCGCAGTAATCGGGGCCATCGTCTCCGACATGGCAGACCAAGTTTATTCTGTGGAAATAAATCCAGCCAATGTGGCGGATGCCAAAGAAATGCTGGAGATAAATAAAATTACAAATGTCCAGCCCATCCTCGCCGATTGCAAGGACTTTGTCAAAACCGAAGACAAGGCAGACTTTATAATCGTCGACCCACCCCGGGCCGGTCTCGGCAAAAAAATCGCCGAGACTCTGAACGAATCGGGTGTGGAAAGAATTGTCTATGTTTCATGTAATCCGGTAACAGCAGTGGATGATATCCAGACCATGGACGCGTACAGGGCGGTAAGTATGAAAGCATTTGATAATTTTAGAGCCACATTAAACATTGAGACTGTATATGTTTTGGAGAAGATAATTTGCGGTTAATTTCGTGACATTCTCCTGAAAAACTAAAAAATACGCGAAGCGTTGTAGCGGCCGGTTTATTCCGGCCATATTTTTTAGTTTTTTTCACTTCGAATCTCATCAATTTTCGAAGCCCTAGCCCAAGAGAGCGAGTGATAACGACGCTCGATTGGCTAGCAGGTCTCGTGTCAGAGATTCCCAAGAGAACGAGTGTAACGATGTTCGATTGGTGAATCTTACGGCCCTCGCAAATTATGTATATGAGGCAAGCGATTTTATATTTCGCAAACCCTCACCCCATAAATGGGGATCGGGCCCGCGTATGTCCGAAATAAATCGGACTCTACCTACGTTCTGAAAAATATCCGTAGATTAAATAAATTCAGCCATTATATCGCTCTGCGGTTGTAGGGTCCACTTTATGTGGACCGAAGAGGATTGCCCCAGAGGAAAAAATTCGCTTCAATATATTTTATATGTATATTTTGAGATTGCTTTTGCAATCTCTTTTTTTATTTTTTACATTCCCTCTTTTTTGTGTTATAATATCTTTCTAGGATTAAAGTAATATAAAAATAAAATTCCAAATTCATAGTTTTTATTAAAGATAAATATATTGAAATAAAGGTGGTGGAGTAAGCAGATGAAGATAGACGAGATAAAGAAACTAATAAAATTCGGAGAAAAAATAGATGTTGAGTTTAAAGAATCTAAGGAGGCTTTAACTAAAGATGTCTTTGATACTGTATGCTCTTTTAATAATAGGAATGGAGGGCATATTTTACTGGGTGTAAATGATAAAAGAGAAATTGTCGGTGTTAGTGAAGAGAAAGTTAGTAAAGTGATTAAAGAATTTACAACTGCAGTTAATAATCCACAAAAGATATACCCACCACTTTATTTGCTCCCTGAAGTCTTTGATATAGACGATAAAAAAGTAATTTACATCAGAGTTCCTGAAGGTTATCAGGTATGTAGACATAATGGGAAAATTTGGGACAGGTCTTATGAAGGAGATATTAATATTACAAATCATTCAGAACTTGTCTATAAGCTATATGGGAGGAAACAGGGGAGTTATTTTGTAAATAAAGTATATACAAATCTTGATATTGAATTCCTTGATACGTCAGTTATTGAGAAAGCTAGGATAATGGCAACCTCACGAGATAAAAATCACGCTTGGGGCAGGATGAGTGATGAAGAACTTCTTAGAAGTGCGAATCTAATTCTTACAGATTTAGAAACAAAACGAGAGGGGATTACACTAGCTGCAATTTTGTTATTTGGAAAAGATAACTCTATTATGTCTGTTCTTCCGCAACACAAAACCGATGCGATATTAAGAGTTGAAAATAAGGACAGATATGATGATCGAGATGTTATTACGACAAATTTAATTGATAGCTACGATAGGCTTATAGCTTTTGGACAAAAGCATTTAAATGACCTTTTTGTATTAGACGGAATCGTAAAGGTTAACGCAAGAGACCTAATACTTAGAGAAATAGTTTCTAATACGCTGGCCCATAGAGATTATTCAAGTGGATATCCTGCAAAGATGATTATTAGTGATGAGAACATTATTGTTGAAAATAGTAATTTAGCTCATGGAACTGGAGTACTAGATTTGCAAAAATTTGAACCGTTTCCTAAAAACCCGGCTATTTCCAAAGTATTCAGAGAAATAGGCCTCGCCGATGAGTTAGGTTCAGGTATGCGAAATACTTATAAATACACACAGCTTTATTCGGGAGCAAATCCTTTGTTCGAGGAAGGGCATATATTCAAGACAATTATTCCACTTAAGAAGATAGCCACTCAAAAAGTTGGGGGGAATGACGCTCAGAATGACGCTCGGAATGTCGCTCAGAATGACGCTCAGAATGTCGCTCAGGATAAAGTATTGCTTGCAGAGTTTATAAAAGAAAAAGTTAGAAACAACAATAAAATTACAAGAAAGGCTATTGCAGAAGAAGCTGGTGTTAGTGTAAAGACTATTGAAAGAGCTATAAAAGATATTTTTAATCTAAGATATGTAGGTACTGGAAGAAATGGTCATTGGGAGCTTGATGAGTAATAAATAAGTTGAGCACCTAAAAATCAAAAGCGATTAGAGTAAAATCTAATCGTTTTTTTGATCTTCTTTTTTTACATTCCCCCTCTTTTGTGTTATAATATGTTCTTGAGATTAAAATAATATATATAAAGGAGAACAATATGAGAAGAAAATTATTGATCATTCTCGCGGCTTTTGCCCTTGCTTTTTCAAGCTTTGCTTGCACCAAGAAGGACGATGCAAAAGACACGAGCCAACAAACAGAGGATACACAAAAGACAGATGAAAATAAAGACGAAAACAAGGATGAAAACCAAACAGAGGGTCAAAATCCTGAAATGCAAAACTTTGTAAACGTCGATGACAATGACAAAAAAGAAGTTATGGACACCCTAAACTTCATGGCTAACGAAGAGTTCACAACTGTTCATGAAAAAATGCACGAAAAGTCCAAAGAATATCAAACAGAAGATGTTTATGAGCTAACTCAAAACATTTTCAAGGACACAGGTAAGCTTGGCGAATTTGAAGCGCTTATCAAGCAAAACCACGATGATGAAGAATTTGGCAAGGTCAAATTTTACTCAGGCCAAGTCAAGGGTGAGAACCAATCTCTAGCCTTCGACCTAATCGTAACCGAAGATGGCCAACTCATCGACTGGAGATTTTTCCCAATGCAAGACCAAGAAAAGAACAAGGAAAAATACGCGCATCTCATCAAAGAAGTTGAAGACCTTGCAGATCTTGTCGAAAAGAAAGACTACGCAGCCATCAAGCCAAAGCTAAAGCTCATGGAAATGGATGAAGAAGCTCACAAGGGTTTTGAAGCCCAACTTGCTGCCGTCGCCGACAAGGTTTCCAATAGAAAAGAAATGAACATCCTAAATATCACAGACAGGACAGCTGTTTCATCCCTCAAAGATTTGGGCATCACAGGCAAGATTATAAATGTTTCCGCTGTCGCCCTTTACGAAGAAGGACCAGCTGTTGAATACAATCTTGTTTACGCTGAAGACGGAACACTCCTTTCAATCGGCATCCAACCTAAGGAAACAAACCCACAACCGGGTCTTCCACAAATGCCAGAAGGAAATAAAACTGACGAAGAAAAGGCAGACGAAAAAACTGACGAAAAGACAGACGGAGATGAAAAATAAGGCGTGAATAAACTTGCTGAAATTATAAAAAATTCAAATAAAATTGTATTTTTTGGCGGAGCGGGCGTGTCCACCGAATCGGGCATACCCGACTTCAGGTCTGCTGATGGCGTTTTTAACAAGGCCATGGGTAGGACCCTCCACGCTGAGGACATGGTCAGCCACAGCTTTTATGTAAATTATCCTGCGGACTTCTTTGACTTCTATAGGAAGAACCTCATCTATCCCGACGCCAAGCCAAACGATTGCCACAAGGCCCTGGCTAAGCTAGAGGACATGGGAAAATTATCCGCAGTCATAACCCAAAACATAGACGGCCTCCACCAAATGGCAGGCAGCCACCACGTGTGCGAACTCCACGGGTCAGTCCATAGGAATTATTGCACCAAATGTGGAAAGTTTTATGATTTGGATGAATTTTTAAAACTCGGCGACATACCCCATTGTACAGAATGCGGCGGTCTAGTAAAGCCAGATGTCGTCTTGTACGAAGAAGGCCTGGATCAAGCAGTCCTCGCTGATGCAGTCCACGAAATTTCAACTTGCGATACACTCATAGTTGGAGGCACATCCCTGGTCGTTTATCCAGCAGCCGGACTAATCAATTATTTCAGAGGCAAGAATTTAGTCTTGATTAATTTATCCAAAACCTCCTACGATGGAGCGGCGGATCTATGTATTTACGAAAAAATCGGAAGGGTGTTCAAGGAAACAATGCAAGAAATTTGCTAATTTGCGGTTAATTTCGCGATATTCTCGTGGAAAAATTTTTTAGTCCTCGATGTACACTTGAGTACACCTGCGTCCTAAAAAATTTATTTCACTTCGAATCTCATCGAAATTTCCTCGCAAATTATGTATAAAAATGGCTATCAAGGCCATTTTTTTATTTGGAAATTTTAATTTGCATTGTGCATATAACAATGGTATTAATTTCAAAAATTCTCATACGGATATTCATGTAGCGCGGTACCGTCTGGTTTATCCCAGACATTCGGCGAATGGGATTGCCCCTTGTGGGCATGAGCATTCGTCGTAAAATCCAAAATATTATTTGCCCATTGCTCGCCCCTTATGTTATAATGTAATTATAAATCTGCATCTTTTGGTGCAAATGTTTTTGATTGGAGTTATTATGGACAAGACGATTTCACTTTTACGATTCTTAAGACAACTTTCATACGAGAAGGACAAGACTATTTCCAATTTGGATGAATTGGATTTTTATATGTACTTGGACGACCTACCCAAAAATTCGACCTACATTGCCACTGGCGGCCCTGAGGACGAATTTATTTTGCGTATCAAGCGTCCCTTCTCTTCAAAATCCGTTGAGGACCGCCGGATCCAAGACCTCTACCTCAAATTTCTAAAACTCTTTTACATTATACAAAACGAGAGCGAGGACTTGGACCTCTACATTGCAAATGCGATTCTCACTTCATCCTCAGAGTCCGATATCAATTACCCGGTCTTTACCAAGAGGATTAATATTTCTATGGATCCAAAGAAGCAAATCATCGAGCTCAAGAATTCAAACGTCGCTTCCGACTTAAATGTCAAACTCCTATCCAAGATTTCAAACGTCAACCCCATGGAGCTAAAGCGGATTTCTGACGAGCTCAGGCAAAATTATTACAATCCAATTTCCTCCAAGGAGTCGTCCGCCTTTATGCGGGGCATTGCCAAGCGCCTTCACGCCGAGGGCCAAGTGGTCGAGGACTACACAGCCGACTACAAGCTGACTCCAGTTACTCTAATCGATAGGAATGTTATTATTTTGGCGCCAAAAACTTCTGCTGCGACCACGACTTTTGATCGGGCTATAGCCTTTTACGAGGCCGACCGCAAGTCGCCGATTATCTCGCAGATCTCAGGCGACGCTGTCATCCACGAAGAGGAGACCAAGCCCCTTGACTTTGGCCTCTTTACCAAGGAGTACAACTCTGAGCAGCTAAACATACTTAAATCGTCTTACGCCAACACGGTTACACTCGTTGACGGCCCACCGGGATCGGGCAAGACCCACACGGTCGCCAATATAATCGGCCATTATCTGGCTGAGGGCAAACGCATTTTGGTCTTATCCAAAAAGAAAAAAGCCCTCCGCGTTCTAAAAAACATGATTGACCCTGCCTTTAACGGCCTTGTCGTCTCTAGGATTATGGATTCCAACGACGACATCAACGAAACCCTCTATTATATAAATGAATTTATCTCCAACCACACCACCCTCGAGATGGAAGCCAAGGCCAAGAAGCTCGCAGGCGAAAGGGCAGACATCCTCTCCCGCATGGAGGAGACCAAGTCCACCATCCTAAACATATTGGAGACAGAGGGCCTGCCCATCTACTATGATGACGAAAAGCTCACGCCGATCGAGGCTGCCAAATTCGTCGTGGACAATTACGAATACATGAGCCTCATTCCCGGCTCAATCAAAAACACCGTCTTCCCCTTCGATAAGGACGAACTCGACTACCTTTACAATTCCAACAAGGAAGTCTCCTTCGAAGAGGAAAAGGCCCTTGACAAAAATCTGCCAGACATCAATGAACTTTTAACGCCCAGCCAATTTGAAGAAGTCCTTGCAAATCTGGACCGCTTGGAATTTGAATCCCTCAAATACAAGCCCCTGGCACCTGCCGGCACGGAACTCACGGACGACGGAGTCAAAGTCATGGGCGAGATCTTAACGACCTACGGCGATTACGAGGAACTATACACCGACCTTGAAGCCTTGAAATCCTATATAGACTTGCCCGAATGGCAGCAAAACGCAATCAGGGCCGGCCTAAATATAATTGACAACAAACAGTACAAGGAGCTCAGCCGCTTATCCATGGAAGTTGATCGCTTTAGAGCCGCCAACATCGAAACCCTGACGGGAAAATCCATAGACTATCCAAAGATAGCCAGAGCCGACATAATCGAAGAGCTGGGAATCCTGGAGGAAATTTATTCCAAGAAAGATAAGCCCGGTACTTTTGACATGCTCTTCAAGAAAAACCGCAAGCTGGTTATGGAAGAGTTCAAGATAAATGGTGAACCCATCCGCAGCAAAAAAGATGTGTCCGATGCCATAGTCCTCATGAACTATGATGTATTGATTGACGAATTAAAAAGCGTTTACGACGAATTGATCGCCTCCAAAGAAGGCGAGCCCTTCGACGATTATTTCAAAAACAAGGACTTCATCTTCCAAAAACTCGAAGAGCTCTACGCTTTTAAAGACCTATACATGAGAGTCCACCACAGGCTGACAGAAATTTTACCGGCCAAGATTATAAACAAGCTGGGCCCGGTTAGCGAAAACCCATCCAGTGAAATCCTCGCCTACCTGTCAACCGACATCTACAATCTCTTAAAGCTAATGAACCTATATAATAAGGAAGTCTTGACTCAAAGGAAAAAGCTGACCACAAACGCTGAACTTTTGTCCTCAACAGATGAAATTGAAATCATAAACGCCCTTAAAAACGACACATTAAATAAAAAACTCATCCAATACTCCGAAGACTACGCCGAGTACGAGGCCATGAGTCGTCGTATCGCCATCGCCAAAAAACGCCAACAGCTTTTAAAACGTTTGGATATTGCTCCATCCTGGAAAGAATTTTTGGACAGACGCTTTGGCATCCACGGGGAAAGGGAAGTGCCCGACCACATCGAAACCGCTTGGAAGGTTAAAATCTTGGACGAAGAAGTCTCCAAGATCATTAAAAACCCTTACGAAAAAATGCGGAAGATGCTGTCCTGGTATAGGAAATCCATTATCGAAAACAACCGCGAATACGCGCGGACCCTTTCATGGTACCACTTCCTAAAACGCATGGACGAAAATCCAGAGATCAGGCAAACCCTAAAAGGCCTTGAACTCACTTACAAAAAAATCGGCAAGGGCACAGGCCGCGACGCCAAGGAACTCAAAGCCAAGGCCGACGACTTACTTCGTGAAGCCCAAGGCTATGTACCCTGCTGGATCATGACCATTGATGACTGCATAGATAACGTCGCCCTCAAACAATACTTTGACCTCACGATTGTAGACGAAGCCAGCCAGGCTGACATCCTGTCCCTGCCAATCGTCTACACCTCGCCAAAGATTATTGCCATCGGCGACGACAAACAAACCACACCCCTCTACGCTAACATAGGTCTAGACCGTGTGAAAAACCTAAGGGCAGCCTCACTTTCCGAAGACTTCCCCAACTACCATCTCATGGACCTGACCACATCCCTTTATGATATTTTAAAAGCGTCCTTCCCATCATTTTTACTCAAGGAACAATTCAGGTCAGTCCCAGAGATTATCGAATACTCAAACAAACTCTCCTACGATGGAAAAATCTTGCCCCTGCGTGACACCAATGACACCACCATCAAGCCAGCCCTCAAACTGGTCCATGTGGACGGCGGCCGCGAAGGCGATATCAACCAAGTCGAAGCCGACAAAATCTTGGAGCTTATCAAAGAAATCTTGGCAGATCCTGCCTACGATGGCAAAACAATCGGCGTGATATCACTATTGGGTGACGCCCAAGCCAAGCTCATAGACGACATGATGATTGAACAAATCGACATCATCGACTACGACAACCGCAAACTCATGGCAGGCACACCCGTCGACTTCCAAGGAGACGAAAGAGATATAATCCTCTTATCCATGGTCGACAGCTCACAGGACAAACCCCTCCGCCTCATGAGCGAAGGAGGAGAAGACCTCAACAAAAAACGCTACAACGTAGCCTTCTCACGGGCCCGCGACCAAGAAATCCTGGTCACGTCCCTCAGACAAAAAGATTTAAAAACGGGCGACCTCAGACAATTCACCATCGAATACTTTGAAGAAGCCCACGAAAACTACCACAAAAACCACACGCTCACAGCCTTTGAAGAAGAAATCAAAGCTGAACTCGAGAGAGCAGGATTCGAAGTCCAAACCAACCACTCAGCCGGCAAATACCCACTGCCGCTCGTGGTCAAAGAACCAAAAGTCGCCGTCATGGCACATTCAGCCAGCATGAAACCCGACCGCGACAAACTAAATATCGAACTCGAAACCACCCTTACACTCGAAAGAGTCGGCTGGAAACTCGCCCACATCCGCGAAAGCAAATACATCTATGACCCCAAAACCGCCATAGATGAGTTGGTAGAAAATATAAACAATAGAAGATAAGAGATTGATTGATTTTAATCAATAAATGAAAAATCCGCCTCACGGGGCGGATTTTTGAATGGGGACATTTTTTGTTGATTATATGTTTTTTATTGATTTAAAAATTCTCAGGCCCACGACGGACCATCGAATTTTTGATCGCCCTTCGGCCGATGCGTGAATATATATGAGCGTGGGATATTAGGTTTTTCTCGCCCACGGGACATCGAGTCTCCGTGTGCGAGGTGTCCACAATAAAGTGGACGGTACCGCGCTATATAAGTCGAATGCAGGCGCTAGGGAGGGTTGAGAGAGCTAGAATGATATAGAGCATATGCTGAGAGGGATGGTATTTAAATTCGATTTATGGTATATTTATTTGTGAGGGGAGGCGTAGTATGTTCTTTAGGCAAAGGCGGAGGCTTGAAGGCTTTGATTATTATTCTTATGGGCCGTTTTTTGTTACAATATGTACGGAAGATAAGCAAAATCTGTTTGGATTTATCGAAGATGGCATATTTTATTATCATTCGCCTGAAATTGGGGATATTTTTTCGAGTACATATAATATAATAGAAGATAATTTCCCTGGGGTTAAATTTAAAGAGCGAGTTACAATGCCTGACCATGTGCATTTTATAGTTGCAAATGCCAGTAATGGCAAGTTTTCATTGGCAGACATTGTAAAAGAATTTAAAATTTTAGTTTACAGGTCTTATAGGGATCTAATATTACAAGATAAGTTGCCAAGATATAATGGCAAGTTTTGGCACAAGGATTTTTTTGATAATTTAATTATAGATAGCAATCAGTATTACGAAATTGCAACATACATTAAGACAAATCCACAAAATTATAAGAAATAACATTAACAAATTACGGAGGAACAAATGAAAAGTTTAGAAGATATTAAAGATTATTACCTTGCCAAGAAAAGACTCAAAAATTTAAAACCAGAAGATTTAATTTCACAAGAAGAGTTTGAAAAAGAGTTTGGCATAAAATTTTATGAGATTGAGCCGTTAGATGATGATGAATTTGAATAAATAAATTAAGCATGGTTTATCCCAGACACCTCGTCCACGCAGGCTCGATGCCGCGTGGGCGAGAAAAGACCTTTCTCCTATGGATTCTATTTTGAAAACCTTTGCCCCTTGTGGGCATGAGCATTCGGCTCAAAAAGCCCATACACTCCGAAAAATTATATATTGCAGATTTGGAAACCATCTTCTCCCAGCACCTGCATTCTACCTATATAGCCATGTACCGTCTGGTTTATCCCAGACACCTCGTCCACGCAGGCTCGATGCCGCGTGGGCGAGAAAAGACCTTTCTCCCATGGATTCTATTTTGAAAACCTTTGCCCCTTGCGGGCATGAGCATTCGGCTTGGTTTATCCCAGACACCTCGTCCACGCAGGCTCGATGCCGCGTGGGCGAGAAAAGACCTTTCTCCTATGGATTCTATTTTGAAAACCTTTGCCCCTTGCGGGCATGAGCATTCGGCTCAAAAGCCAAAATCCTCCGGAAAATCAAATACATAGCAGAATATGAAAGCTATCCCTACCCAGAGCCTTCTCTATATATTTGTAGCGCGGTACCGTCTGGTTTATTCCAGACATTAGGCGAATGGGATTGCCCCTTGCGGGCATGAGCATTCGTCTCCTACCCAAAGATATAACGAAATAGAAACATGGCTGTAATCGTATTGCAATAAATATGTGCTATTATATATCCAAGATCAATCTACGGATTAAACCCTGTGTTTATGTTTCCTAATGTTACGCTAATATTACGTTTACATTACATTGGCTCAAAACACTTGATTTTTAATTCTGATGATTGATATAATAAATGCAAGGATACGATATTCGTATACCAAAATTATTAGGAGGTCTAAAGACTATGAGAAAAACATTATCAATAGTACTTTCACTATTAATGGTTTTGTCAATCTTCTCACCTGTTTTCGCTGAAGAAGACGTTAAAGACGTTACAGCTGAAACAATTGAAAAGAACGAAGATTTCATTGAATTCTTAAAAGAACAAAACATCATTGAAGGTGATAAGTCAGGAGATTTAATGCTCGACAAAGACATTGACCGCGCATCATTCGCAGCAATTCTTGTTAGAGCAGACGGAAAGGATGCAGTTGCTAAATCAGTAGCTACACTTCCAAGCAAATTTGCTGACATGACCGCTGCTCACTGGGCAAACGGTTATGCAACAGTTGCACACGACAACCTATGGATGAAGGGTGACCCACAAAACAACTTCATGCCAGGAAAATCAATTTCCTACGCTGAAATTGCTACAACCCTTGTTAGATACCTAGGCGAAGAAAAAGATGGTATGGTATACCCAACATCATACATCGCAAAAGCAACTGAACTTGGACTATTCAACGGCACAGAAGAAATCGCTGGCGAATACACAAAGAACGCTGTACGTAGAAACGTATTCATGATGCTTTACAACGCTCTATCAAGAGAAGACTTTGGTAAATACAATGTTTACAAAATGATCGTTCTTGAAAACAACAGAGTAGCTCAACTTGGTAAAAACCAAATCAAAGCCGAAGTTCTTTCAGTTGTTCAAATTGCTAACAACGTAAACGAAAGAGGAGCAGCTAAAGTTGGCGAACAAATGGTATTTGACATTGAAAACGTTAAAGTTGAAAATGGCCTAGCTGACACAGAAAACCTAATCGGTAAAGTTGCTAACTTCACAGTTGACCAAAACGGTAAACTAGTTAAAGTTGTTGTTGATAAAACAAACTATGAATACTACTGGGGTGGCTTCTCAGCATCAAAAGATGGTAAGACATTTAGCATCGCTAACAAGACATTCAACGTTCGTTTTGACGAAAGATACTACAGACAAGGCGATGGTCTCTACAATATCCAAAGATATGACAGAGATGACAGAGTTTACAGAACATATGTAACAAACGACAGAAGAGCTGAAAACTACAACTACATCGACTTTGCTGAAAGATTAAACCTAAAGAAAGGCGATGACAGAAAGTTAAACGCTAACTTTGCTAGAATCACAGTTAAAGACGGTATGGTTCTATTTGTAGATGCTTACAACTACACAGACATCGCTCCAGTTCAAAAAGTTGAAAGAGATGGAAACGATGTTTACTACTGGAACGACGCAAGAGACGCTGCAGTAGAAAGAATGACACCAGCTACAAGAATTATTGGTTACACAGCAAAAGATGGCTTCAGATTAATTTCAAAATCTGATATCAAAGCTGATGATACAATCCACTGGATGGACGGCCTAACACTTGTTAGACAAGATGCTAAACTTGATACAAACCTAGTTAAGACATACATTGACAAATATGGAGAATTTGCAGTTCTTAAGGTTGCAGAAGATGCATCAGATGCATTCTATCTAAACTCAAAGAAATTCTCTGATATCCCATTCCAATCAGTATACGCATACGATGATAACCACTTCAGAAGATTAGATTCACGTGCACAAATCGATGATATGGTTGGCGCAGATGTTAAAGTATTACTAGACGTATTTGGAGATATCCAATTAATCACATCACACGAAAAATTCACAGATAGACTAGCTCTAGTTGACAAAGTTATCTCAGCTAAAGGTATGGAATTCTATCTACCAAACGCACCAGAAGAAGTTAAATTCAGATTAACAGATGGTTGGGATTCAAACTACTATCGTTATGGTTGGAATGCAACTCAAACATGGAGATTTGATAGATTCAACAGACTTGACCTAGTTTACACAGCAGCTGACAAAGACGGAAACGCTAAGACAGTTGCTATGATCGATGGATTCGCTTATGGTTATGATAAAGACACTGAAGATTATAACTTTGATCGTCATAAGTGGGCATATGCAGCATTTATCGATGCAAGAAGAGACTTCGTAAGAGTTGGAAGCAAAGACTACAGATACACAGATGAAACAGATGTATTCGTAATCAATGTTGACACAAGAACAGGTAAGAGAGACTTTGTAATTTCAAAGGTTACACTAGCTGATGTTAAGAAATACAATGCAAACAACACTGACCTAATGGCAGCTGTTCTTACAGAAAAAGAATATGCAGATTTCTTAGATAAGATTGACGTTGCAACATGGGGCAGATACAATGATGCTAGAGATGACTTTGCTAAGGCAATTATCTTCACAAACTACAAAGGACCTCAAGCTGACCTAGAAAAACCAGAAATTGGTAGAATTGCAAGAATTGATAACTACTCAAATGTTGTTGAAATCGAAGTATCACGTGGTATGTTCGAAGAATTCAAGATTGCATCAGGTAGCGCAGTTAACATGAGAAATCGTGGATTAATTGGTGAATATGTAGAATTCAGAAGAGTTAAAGATTCTGATCCAAAGGCTGCAAGATTTGATGCTATCATCACAGCTACAGCTGAAGGAAAAGTTGAAGACAGAAGAGCATACTCAATCAAACTTGAAGGACACTCAGCATTCAAGACAGATATGAACACTAAAGAATTTGGTGACTCAAGACTTGACTACGCATGGGTATATGTAAGAGGCGGATACGCTGACCTTATCGTATACACAAAACCAGGCGCAGCTCCAGCACTTAAACTAGTACCAAGTGATTATGTTGACTACAATCTATTCAAGGCAGCTCTTGCTGCAGCACAAACTGCAAAGCCAACAGATGCTGATTATGCAACTAAGGTTAAGGCTGCATTAGACGCATACGAAGATTTAACAGAAGCTGCTAAGAAACTCTTAGTTACAGAAGATGAAAAGAAAGCTCTTGATGCACTTGAAGATACAGTACCAGCTGTTAAATTCCAAGCTGATTATGATAAAGCTCTTAAAGCTCTATACGACTTCAACGCAAAGATGGGCAAAAAAGCTGCTCCAGATACTGGTAAAATCACAACAGCTGAAGAATATGCAGAAGCTAAAGGTTTACTAGAAGTTTACGATGCTTATGCAAAAGTTACAGGCATTGATACAACAAAAGGATACAAAGGAAATACTGATTCAGATATCAGAGCTACAACAAAAGCTAAAGTAGATGCTTATGACAATAGCATTGAAGCTGATAAGAAAACAGCAGCTCAAAAGAGAGTTAATGCTTACAGAGATTCAGAAGCTAGAAGAATTGCTAACGAATTCGCACGTGTAATGAATAACTACACAGACGAAGTTAATGCAAAAGTAGCAACTGAAATTAAAGCTGTTAATGATGCTATTATAGCTCTAGAAGGCAAAGCTTTCACAGTAGCAGACGCTTCAGATGAAACACATCAAAAATCATTAGTTGATGTTGAAATTTCAAAAATAAAAACATTAATTACTGAATATGAAGCTGCAGCTAAAGCAGCAAAATAATTAAGACTTAGTTCTTATTACAACAAAAAAGACCCTTCGGGGTCTTTTTTGATACATATAATACCTCACTCCTAATAGATCATTCCCATGACATTCCTCAAACTTGACAAAACAAACACTTATGTTATAATATGATAAAGGAATATAACAAAATAAACAATCGGAGGACATAGATTTATGAAGAAATTTAAAAATTATATATATAGCTTCATAAAGGTAATTTTTTTTATACCTAAAATCATTATTTTAAGTATTATAAGTATTATAAGTATAATTATATATCCACTTGTGAAGTTTTATAAATGGATATCAAATAAATATAATTTCAAACGACTTTTTGCACAACAAAAGAGAGTTAAGGATAGAATATATAAAAAAAGCAAAATTAATATTTTAAAAAGTAATTATTTTATATTTAGTATATTTTGTGTTGTCTTATCATTAATCATATTGTTTTCTTTTAAAGATAAGACTATGACTGAATGTAGCTATAGGTTTGTGCTAGCTTTACTTTTTGGATCATTTTTAAATTTTTTCATATTTTTATTCGTATCATTCCTAGATGAAATTTTTAAATGTACAATAGCATTTGTTTTTATAGGAGCATCTATATTTTTTGTTGTTAATTTATGCTTTTTTGCTTTGCTTCTAGTTATAACAAGAAACGTCATAATACCATATTATCTTATGACATTTTTGATGGTTGTATTATGGTCATATATGAGTACCCTAGATGATTTGGAAATTGCTAAACTAGGTAATTCTGTGATTTCAGCGTTTGTAACTTTGATACTAAAGTTTACAGGAAATTTAAAAGAAGCAATTGTACTTGATAATGATGTTTTAGGACATTTTCAAGATCCTAATCTTCTTAACAATATTACATCAAAAGAAAACATTTGGAAATTTCTTCTTTTTCCATTTGTTGCAGCAACATTAATCGGCTTAATTTCTTGTGAGTATAAAGAGTATTGGATTAAAAGAAACGGTAAGTCTAAAGAAATTTATACTAAATATGAGTGAAGTAGAACAGCATAAGAAGACCCTTCGGGGTCTTTTTTATATATATGTTCTCATAGGGTATGGGATTGTGAAAATTGCCTTGCAATTTTATATTTATGATGCTAAAATATTTATAAGTGATATAGATAAAATTTATATCAAAATATTATTAAAGGAGGCAAGCATGAATTCAGAAACAGTATTATGTATTAATACAGGAGTAACAGTAGCTATATTTATAGGTAATATTGTAAAATACTTCTTGGATAAAAATGACAAAAAGAAACAGAGGCAAGAAGATGATAGGAACTTAAGACTTGATAGGCGTTATAAATATATGCCAAATTTTAGTCTTTATCATCAGCCAGGGTACTCAGGAGTTGAATTAGATATAGTCAATGGCAAACAAAGTATTATAACTACAATTTTGTTAAAAAACATCACTGGTGAAGAAGCTACAGATATACGACTAGAAGCCTATGATGATTTAAATAATGTTTATTTTAAAACCGATGAAGGTGATGGTAACAGTTATAATATTTTTGATAGTAATCCTTACCATTTTTGCATACCGGGTACATCTATAATATTTTCTTTTTCTAAGGATGTAACAGGCAAAGAGTTTTCGGAAATAAAAGGTGTCGTCTATTTTAAACTCACTTTTAGAGACAAGCTAGGGAATTTATATAGACAAGAATTTAAAGTTGGATATGAGTACAAGGAGCGTGATTTCGTTTTTACAGATGAATGGAGTTCAGGACGTCCAGAATTAATAGAGGAGAATTTAAATATTTAAATTTTATGAATCAAATAATATCGGAGGTAACAATGATTAATTTATTAGATTTTTATTTTGATAATATTAGAAAAGATGAGTATCATTATAGATTTTATGATACAATAAAATATTTAGTTAATGAAGACTTTCTCTATGATTTGAATAATCCAGATCGAAAAAAGTTTGAAGTTTTTGATTCAATAGAGGCATTAAGGAAAATTGTAGATTTATGTGAACCAAGTATTAATGATTACACTATAGTGGATAAATGTTTATTTTACACCTCGTGCTATTATATTCATAGATCAGGCTATAGGATAAAGCAGTTTCCAGATATGGTTAGCAGACCTTATGAAGATTTGTTTAAGTTTACTTATGATGATATTAAAAATAGACTATATTCTATGGGGGTAAAAACAGAAAATGGATCTGTAACTTGGGCCTCAAGAAGAGCTTATGCAAGTGAATTTGTATTAGAAGAGACACCAGTTCGAAAATTTGAAGAGATTACATTAGATGATAAATTTATAGAATTATCAAATAGATCAGCATCTTTCGATGAAATGGCTATAGATGAAAAAATAGAGGCGTTAAATAATATTATGGAAAATCTTTTAAAAAAAGAAGGAAAATATCTAGAGATTGATTATAGTCCGATCGCTCTATCTTTTATAAATAATGAGACGATAAAACAATATAGAAAAGATACTCAATGTTTTAGACATAAGTCTGAAGATGCAATAAAAGAAAAAAACAAATACACAGGTTTACAAAAACAATTTTTAATAGAATATGGAAAAATGATAGCAGAAACAATATTTAAACTAGTATCATAAAAACTTATATAATAATGATTAGACCGGCTTTCAAGAAATTGATCGCCGGTTTTTTTATTGCCTTAGTTGCTTCTCGCTTTTTTTATCCAGACGATTTTCTGACACTTAATATATAAGGAGGTGTTAGTATGCAACACATTTTAAACAAATTTATTGAATTCATAAAAAAAGCAGGTAAAGGACTTAAATGTGCTGTAATAGAAAAAGCACACAAAAAAGGAGGGCTCATCAAAAGCTCTCCTTTTACTTCCTGTAATCTAAATATTTTTTAATGATGATTTATAAAAACTCGGTTAATAATTTTGATTTCTATTTATATATATTGTATAATTAAATTATAGATATGAATTATTTATAGGAGGTTAAGATGCCAAAAGCAAATTTAAAAATTAAAGCAAAAGGGTACGAAATTTCTGTTATTGCTTTTGAAAATAAAGAAGACTATATAAGCCTTACCGATATAGCAAGACAAAAAAATGCAGATGCACCAGCTGATATAATTAAAAATTGGATGCGTAGTAGAAGTACTATCGAATTTCTTGGACTATGGGAACAAATGAATAACCCTAATTTTAAACTGGTCGAATTCGACCAGTTTAAAAAAGAATCAGGGAGCAATTCTTTCGTTTTAAGTCCTAAAAAATGGATTGATTCAACTAATGCCGTAGGAATTATTTCTAAATCTGGTAGATATGGTGGTACTTATGCACATCGTGACATAGCGTTTGAATTTGCATCATGGATATCTCCTGAGTTTAAGTTATATATTATTAAAGACTATCAGAGATTACGAGAAGAGGAAAATTTTAGATTATCAACTGATTGGAACTTAAGAAGAGAACTATCAAAAACTAATTACAGAATTCACACAGATGCTATCAAGGAAAATTTAATTAATAATGATTTGACTAAGTCGCAAATAGGATACACTTATGCTGATGAGGCGGAACTTTTGAATGTGGCTTTATTTGGACAAACATCTAGAGAGTGGAGATCAAAAAATCCAAATGCTGAAGGTAATATAAGGGATAACGCAACTATAGAAGAGTTAATAGTATTATCAAATCTCGAGTCTGCTAATGCTCAGTTTATATCAGAAAATATTCCACAAGCAGATAGATTAAAGAGGTTAAATGAAATGGCGAGATTCCAACTAAAATCTTTATTAAATAATTCTAATCTAAAGAGTATCGAACAAAATGTTAAAAAATAATAGTGAAAGACTGTTACTTAATTAAAAACAATGAAGAAGTGAATGCAAAAAGAGGGCTTAAGAGCCCTTTTTTCATTATATTCTATTCAAAATTCTTATACGTTTTCTTACCCCCTCCTTTATACACGTCTTCATCATTCACCACATCCCTCATAGACAAATTTTCCCGTGTAGACATCTTTTGCAACTTCTTCATTCCTGTTTCTTTCAGATAATAGACTTTCCTTTTGCTGATGCCCATTATTTTGCTAACCTCGCTTGCTCGCATATCCATTAAAAATGTTAGTTCTATAACGGTTCTTTCATCTGGATCCAGGGTTGAGAGGAGTCTGGCAACCAGCATTTTATTTTCGTGTTCGGCTATTGCCATGACCGATGGTTGGTCTTTTGCTTTGATATTATCAATGTCGTCTGTCTCCCGTCTGATCAGGCGTTTGTATTTGTTTATATAAAAGAGCTTGAGCCTGGTCTTTAAATATCCTCCGATCGTCCCCTTGGCTGGGTCGTATTCCTTCATGGCCTCGATCACCTCGACAACCCCGTCTTGGTATAGGTCGTCAAAAAATCCCGGCAAATTGCAATACCTGGATATCGACGCCAAAATCAGCGGCCTATAATCCCCAATAATTTTTTCAATTTTTTTCATATTGTCATCCACCCCCGTGTTTTTGTTATTATTTTCCATTTTATTTTCACATTCCCCCGTGCGTTTGTTTTCAATTTTATTTTCCTTTTTATTTTTACATTTTTCCACGTGATCGTTTTCAATTTTATTTTCGTTTTTATTTTCACATCTATCTTTGAGATTCTTCTCGTCATTATTTTTATATATATCCTTGTGATTCCTCTCATTCAAGGTAGCAGTCCGGTTGCAGCCCTGCCCAAGAGGGCGAGTTTCACGAAGCCCGATTGGTATGCAGGACTCACGCAACCTGTTGTTCAATAAGGAAAAATTTTCCTCAGAAGCATCCAAAGATTTTTCCTTATTGAGTACAACAGTCTGAGGAGAATTTCGGACATCTCGATTGCCTAGGCTCGATGCCAGGCAATCGAGGTTTAAATTACGTTCATCGTTCCTATTATTCCCATCATTTATATTTTCACATACCAAATTCAATTGGCATTTATCCCATTCATTTTTATTTCTTTCTTGTTTTGTGTTTTTCATTTTTTCACCTCGTATACATTATTTTCGCCTGACCCCGCTTTCGATTTCCGGTTTCATATCACGAAGTCAAACTACATATATTATAACATAAAATTCTCATATGTAAATAGAAAAAAACTGTATAAAAAGCGCTTGACAAATGTTAAACATATGTTATAATAGTTTTGTAAGGAGGATTTCCTTATGAAGAGTTATAGCTCAAGGGAGCTAATAAAAGAAGCTAAAAAGCGAGGTTTTGTCCTGATTAGGATTAACGGCAGTCATCATTTTTTTAAAAATTTTGATACGGGTGTCGTGGTAACTATACCTCATCCAAGAGATGGATTTAAACCAGGAACTTTAAATAGCATCTTGAAAGCATTGGGGATGTAATGTCCCCTTTGGCTCCCGCAAAATTCAAAGGGGTGTTTATATGAAAAAGCAAAATTATATAACTTATTTAACTATTTTTAGGAAGGAAGAAGATGGTGGGTATTCTGTGGAGATTCCTGCTATTTATGGTTATACTTGCTGCGACACTATTGATGAAGGAATTAGGTATGCTCAAGAGGTAATTTCTCTTAATTTGTATGATGAGGATATTTACCCAGACGAATATCCCGATGATGTTAATTTTGAAGATGTTAATTTAAACGAAGGGGACAAGGCTGTTTATGTAAGCGTCTTTTTACCTTATGAGTTTTCATTAGTAAAAGAGGTGTATAAAAATAAAATGGTAACCCTGCCAACATGGATTGAAATGTTAGCAAAAAATAAAAATGTAAATTTTTCAAGAGTTTTGACTGAGGGGTTAAAAAAAGAATTAAATATAAAATAGTTTTTTAAGATTGAATTTTTGAGCACGTGATAACGTGCTTTTTTAATGGCATAATAATTAAAGAGTGACAATGACATCCAAAATGACAGTCAAAATGATAGTCAAAATGACACCCAAAATGAGGGTCAAAATGAGGGTCAAAATGAGGGTCAAAATGTCGGCCAAAAAGTCGGTCAAAATGACGGCCAAAAAGTCGGCCAAAAATATTCAAAAATTTTTCCGTTTTCTCCGTAATTTCGCCTCGCTCAGGATATCTATATATGCAAGGGGTTAAAAAGGCCTTGCAAAAATATAATTCTAAGGAGGAGAAAGAATGAAAGTTGTATTAAAACTTAAAAAGGAAAGGGAAGGCAAGGAATATTTGTCTTCCAAGACAATCAACAATGTGGCAGATACAGCTTCTAGGGAAGATATCCTAAAGATGGCTGACGGTTTTCACGGCCTTATTGGCCTAGATATGCCAGAAGTCCACAAGGTTGTAACCGAAATCTACAAGGTCGGTGCTTAATATGATTATTATCTTGGCCACCGGCAAGGGTGGACTCAAAGAAATTAAGTTAGATGTAGACGACCTGTCTCCGGCCCTCCAGGCTATAGCAGAAGCCGCCATTGGCGACGGAACTTTGAACTTGGAGCCGGTCGCAGGCCAGGTCTTTAAGATAAATTTGCGGGATATAGTTAAGTATATCCTGTCCATGATAAAATAATATAAGGAGGTAAAGATGAAGAAAAGATTGCAATTGAAATTTGAAAACGCTAATAAACAAAGCTTTTCAATCTCACTATCAGAATTCAAAGAAGGGCTAACAGGAGAGGCAATTAAGCAAGAAACTGCCAAAATCCTCGGATCAAATACTCTAATGTATAAGGATAGCCAAGCCCAAAGCCTATTAGAGGCAAATGTAATCACAATTACAACAGAAAAACTCGCCTAAGAGTGGGTGATGAGAAGGATGTGTATGGGGAAACCCGTACGCATCCTTTTTTGTTGCAATTTGCGTTGTAAGGGTGATGTTTTATTTATACCAATGGTATTCATTATATAGATGCGTATCGCGTGTAGCGTCCATCCTTGCAGCCACGCCCAAGAGGTCAATTAAAAAATGAGGCGGAAAATTGTAGCGGCTACCTTTATGGTAGCCACCGCCTCGTATAAAAATTGACCGATTGGTTGCAACAATCTGAGGAGAATGGTGGACATTCCGGCCGTGTGGACTCGATGTTCAGTGGTCGAAGACATACATGTATCAATATTATTATATTCACGATATTAAATACCGTTTTTTCTTTGGTAGTTTCTTTGGTAGCACTACCATTAAACTCTTTTAAAAATTTATTTAGATATATTATCTTATAGATTATGCCTATAGTGTGTATTTAATATAATTTAATTACACACTCGTTAAGTGATATAAAGACTGAAATTATTTCTGCAAAATATTTTGCAATAATTGTTAAAAAATTGACATATTTGCAAATTTATGATATTCTTAGAGTATACATAAGGAGTAGAGTTTTGAATATTAACTATAATAAATTTCCTATTTTAGTAAGACAAGCTTTTGATACATATGGTCTGGTTTTTCCTGAAGGGACTATGGATGAGTATAAAAACATTCATGCTTTTAGAGTTATAAGTAGAAAACACAATGACAACACTGATATTAATAGGGAAGACTTTAGATCATATTATGAATTGTATGCTGAAAGTCCAACCAAGCCTAATGGTTTTAATGAGTCTATAAAAGATATTGCCTATTATTCAACTTCTTTGTTTTCAGACCATAGTAGTCTTAATAAGCTTATGAAATTGCCTAGAAAAAATAAAATTGTAATTAATGGTTATGTAGGCTGTGATGGTGGTCCAGCAAAAGTTAATAATTCTACCAATCATATTGATTGGTGGATGTACGAAGATGTTGATTTGAGCAGTTTTAGTATTTATGAGGAGGATAAATGATGTCTAATATTAAATATTTTGATATTGATGGCAAGGCTTTGTTTTTAGATAAGACCTTGATAGATTTTAATATGCTCCCTGTATTTTTTGTATGTAAGGATGATAATGATTCTTACTATATTTGCTTGTGCACAGATTTTGATGAATTTTATTATATAGTTGTTGAGTCAAGTATTGATGAGATATATAAGATGCTTGATGGTAAAATAACTTTGAGAGATGTTTTCTTAAAGAAAGATTATTTTTATAATATTCAATCATACAATGACTTAGAGCATAACGAGGTCAAAAAAATGGATATTGCTTGTATTGATAAAGATGAGCTTCCTTATGAGGGTGAGTATTATGAAATTTTAAGCCAGTCCGATCAAGAATATAAGGAAAAAATTAGAAGGAGACTATTTACTTCTAAAGAGTTTGAGTGGAAAAAGTTTTCGGATGAGTATACTGTAGACAGTGTGGAGCTTGTGCCAGATTGTTTTGAATATGAGCAAAAATATAATGTATCAACAAGTGTTGACAAGTCAAGTTATAAGAAAGTAGCATTTGAAAATTTTAATAAAAAAATAAAACCAGGAACTTTAAGTGTTTATAAGAGTTTTATAGCGGCTTAATGTGGCTTTTATTTAGTCTGATGTATGTAGGAGAAATTTATTATGAATGATAAGATTAGTCCTCTTCAATTAGAAGAGCTATTTGTTGAAAAGTTAGAATTTAATAGAACTAAGTTTGATTTATCTGATGGTCCAGTAGATTTTAAACTAGACGTTGAAATAATGCAGGGAGTAAGTGATAGCCAAGATAAAAATGAAGAAATATACAAAACTTCTCTTATTCAAACTGGGGTAAAATCCGATGAGTTTAATTTTACTGTTAAGTTAACAGGTATTTTTTCTTTGAATCTCAAGCAGGATTTAACTGAAGAGGAGAAAGAATTTATTATATCAAAAAACACAGTTGCGATTTTGATGCCTTATTTGAGGAGCCAGGTCACTCTGCTAACTTCACAACCTGGTTTGCAACAGATTATGCTTCCTATTTTTAATGTAGGAAATTTTGACAATCAGTAACTTAGCCTAAAGATTATTAGATAAGTTAATAAAAAGAGGTCATACAAAAAATGTATGGCCTCTTTTGAATTTTATATAAGAGAAAAGACGATGAATCTATTAGGTTTAACGGCTTTTTGAGTCTTATTTGCAATTAAAATCATTATTCAAAACATGTTCTACTTCTATATTTTTTATTATTAAATGGTCTTTTATATTTTTCTTTTATATACTTTGCTGCATTGTCGGGGTCACCGAAGATTGTCATATTATTTATTTTTAAAGTACTTAGTTCTCTTGATATTTTTTCAGGGTTAGAGATTTCAATGGTTAGGTCTGGTTCTATTGGCTGGGCGATAAATCGTGAGTTTATATTCATTGATCCAGGAGAAGATGGGTAAATAACATTTTGAAATATGAACATGCCAGATTGCAACTTCATTCTATCGAAATTTACACTTGTCTTGTAAAGCATAAGGGGACATCTAGGCATTATTTTTGAAAAATTAATTTTTATACTTTCTAGGTCTATATAAAAAGCTAGTATAAATAAAATGATATACACGTGTTTATATTCAATATTATCTAAATAGTACTCATTTCCCATTGGATAATAAAATCTTTCGTTTGAGAATAATTTGTTAGATATTTGATCTATAACACGCTTACAATAACTTCTAAACATGCTACCGCCTTCGTTTAAAATGGGGTTTAAAATATTATCTTTAAGGAAATTAAATGTTTCACAGTGATTAAAAACTAATATATTTCGTGAAAAGGATTCGATATTTTCTATAAGATCTATATCTTTTTCATTGTCCAATCTATCTTTAGCAAGTTGTAGATTGTAGCTAAGCATCTTTAAAAAATTACATTCATCTCTATAAAGAAAGTTTATAAGTATGTCGTGAAATAATATCAGGCTATCTATTCTAGTATAGCTTGGAGACATTTGGTTAATAAGATCTTGATAGAAAGACCTGATTTCAATTTTAACATTTTCATTTGAAATACTAGAAAATCTGTCTTTTTTAAATATGTGTATGCAAGGTTTGTCTTTAGCATTATTAGAAATATTTTGGCAAGCAAAGTGAAGAGCAATTAGGGGCGATTCTGTAATATCAATTAAATTAGTTGGCAAGCCATGGTGCTGAGCATAGGCTAAGAAGTTTTGTCTTTCTATATCTGTTAGCCCATGGGCTGTTTCAAAGTACATGTCTTTAATCATTGAGTTAAGATCGTTCCAAGAGGATAAATAGTAATCTTTCCTATAACACGCAGCAACAATTGGCCTGTTTTTTGACTCTCCTCTATAAAATGAGTCTTGAGGTATATTATACTTATTCAATATTCTTATGACATCGTTAACACTTGATATTTTATCTTTCGCTATTTTATCTTGCATCTTTTCTTCTCCTGTATCTTTTAGTATAATTCAATTATACAATAAAGTATTGCTAAAATCAAAGTAAAATCAGCATTATTATAAGGCTATAAAAGTTTGTTCTACTATTCTTGAATAAAGGATATTTATTCTACATACAAATTTGTGAGCAAAAATTCAAAATGAGAGAAAGAAATCCTTTTATATACAAATTTCTGCCCTTGATTGAATTTTTGTGCCTTTTAATGTAAAATATACCTATTAATAATAGATAAGGAGAATTTTTATGAAAATTTTAGATGACAAGGGGAGGCTATTTGGTTTAATCAATATAGTCGACCTATTTATACTTGTAATTGTGGTTTTGGCCATTGTTTTTGGGGCCAAGAGGTATTTTACCAAGCCTGACGAATCCAAGATGATGAAGCCAGCTAAGCTGACTTTTGAGATCAATGATGTTAGGCAGGTGACTGTTGACACGATCAAGGTTGGCCACCAGCTTTATTGGGCTGATCGCAATACTCCGCTGGGAGAAATCGTTGAGGTAAACCACATTCCTTTTGAAAGACCAATTGAACAAAATGGTCAGTGGGTTAACATGCCTGTGCCTGGCAAGTATGCGGTGACTTTTGTAATCGACGCCATGGTCAAGGATGACGGCAACGCTTTTTGGCTGGGCGGCGAGCAAATTCGCGTCGGCATCAAGTATATGGTAAAGACCAAGTATATGAATATGGAAGCCCATATTGTGGGTTTTGATATTGATGAGTAATTCAAAGTTTGTAAACGGACTTGTAATAATAGGTAAATATATAGGCAGGGTTTTTGTATCCTCAAATCTCTACAAGATTTTTACTTGTAAGCACGGGAAGACAAATTCCAAAATCGTGCGGACTTTGGTTGACGAGGACTTGTCCAAGGATTCCAAGGCTTTTGCTTTTATAGAAAAAACCTTGGAAGAGCCAAGGGTTTTTGAAGCAAAGGCTTCGGTTTTCTTGAGGGCTGGGGAAAAATTATCCACGTCAATAATTGCAGGTTTGGCAGCTTTTGTCATGATGACAATCGCCTTTGCTTTGGGGGTTATCGGTAAAAAACTTTTGATGGTCGGCGGAGTTTTATTAATCGTGGCCTTGTTTATTGGTTGGATTATTTCCACCAAGGCCTACGAGGGCAGCCAGGTCGTCAGGTTTTTTAAATACGCCTACAGGTTAGAGGAGGATGGCCATGGAAAATAAAGCTGTTGTGAAGAGAACCATAGACAAGGAGCAAATTATCTACGCCCTTGTATTTGCGATATTGACTTTGGCTTTAGGCATCTTTATGGGCGGCAAATTTGCTTTGCTCGCAATGGCCGGTGCCATGGTCCTGCCCATAGTTTACAAGTACCAGTTTTTATCTCTCAATTTATTTGTAATGGCCTATGCCTTTTTGCCGGACATAGTGATTTTGGCGGCGGAAATTTTATTTTTCGCGGTAATGGTCATTGATTTAAAATTTAACAAGAAGGTTATCAAGGCAAATACGCTTTTAATTCCCATGTTTTTGGCCGGTGTCTTTATGATAATAAATTCCTTTACCAGTTTGAATATCTTGGGCTCTATGAGGGATTTGGCCTTTAACTTTGGCGGCATATTTTTGGCCCTTATGGTCTACAAGGAAGTCAACAGCAAAGAAAGGCTCAACAATATCTTGACCTCGATTGCAATTGGTGGAGCCCTGGTCGGAGTTTTTGGCCTTTATCAATTCGTATTTTTGGGCACGGTCCAAAGGGAGTGGATAGACGCTAGCCTCAAGGGCGTCATCACCAGACGGGCTTACTCGGTCTTTATGAATCCAAATATCTTTGCTGAGTATTTGGTCCTGGTAACGCCACTTGTAGTCAGCCAATTTTGGGCCCACAGGGACGGCTTTAAAAAATTCATCTATCTGATGATATCTGGCCTCTTACTTTTAAATATGATGCTTACTTTCTCACGCGGAGGCATGGTTTCAATCGCGGTAGCGGCCATGGTGTTTTTGTTCTTCGCCATGAGACCCCTCTTTGTATTTTTGATCCCAATAGGAATTTTTTCTATAAATTTCCTGCCGGAGAAAATTCAAAATAGGATTTATAGCATCTTTAACTTTGCCGATTCATCCACCAGCTACCGCTTTAAGATGTGGGGAATTACAAAAGATTTAATTAGAGACCACTCAATGGTCGGGGTTGGCTTTGGCCACAAGGCCTTTAAACAGGAGTTTGAATTATTGATTCGGTCCATGCCAATCTTCCACGCCCACAACACTTATTTGGAAATTATGGCAGAGGGCGGAGCGCTGGGAATTATTTCTTTCCTATATATAGTGATTGGGTCGATAGTAAATTTATTTAAGAGCGGAATGAAGTCCACAGACAAATATATAAGGACGGTTTCCATTGGACTTTTGGCAAGTATCATGGGGATTTTGACAAATGGAATGACCGAGCACATCGTATATATAAATAGGATAATTGTCATGCTTTGGATGGTCTTTGGCCTGACGGGCGCCCTTAGAAATATATACGAAGACGAAAAAGTAAAATAAAATTGCAAGTGAGCTTGCACAGGAAATTTATCCAGGGTTTTTGATTAGCCCTGGATTTTTTGTAACATTATTTACTGTTGCTTTATTGTAACTATTACAAATCAAAAGACATTCGAATACCGTATGACTTGATTTTATCAAGCTAGAGGGACTTGTGTAATTCAAAACACATTTTGGATTCGCTTTAATCAAGTATTACTATTAAGTTTACCCTTGACATAAACTTGTAACTTAGTTATAATATTCGTGTTGGGAATTTCCCAAACAAAAGGAGGAGACATATGAATAAAAAGTTATTGGCTTTAGTTCTTGCGGCTTTAATGGCAATCACAATGCTAACAGCATGTGGCAAGAAAGATGAGCCAGCAAAGAAAGACGAACCTGCAGTTACAGATAACTCAGACAAGTCAGAAGACAAGAAAGACGAAGAATCAAAAGATGATTCAGCTAGCGAAAATGATGGAATGATCAACGGCGAAAAAATCGACGAAGACCAATACATCAACACATTTATGGATCTATGGCCAAACACATACGACCCATCAAAAGGTAACGATACTTATGGTAACAATGTTCTTGTTAACGTCTTAGAACCACTTATCAGATATAACGAAGACCACTATGAACCAGCTGGTGCTGAAAGCTGGGATATCTCAGATGACGGTCTAACTTATACTTTCCACATCAGAAAAGGAAACAAGTGGGATGACGGTAAAGAAGTTACAGCTGAAGACTATGCTTACGGTATCAGACGTTCAGCTATGCAAGACACTGCATCACCATATGCAAGTTTCACTTACCCACTAGTTAACGGTCAAAAAGTTAACTCAGGCGAAGCTGATATTGAAGAACTTGGCGTTGAAACACCAGATGAATACACACTAGTTCTTACACTTGGCAACCCAGTTCCATTCTTCTTGGACATGCTTCTAAACAGAGTTTACTTCCCACAAAGAGAAGACTATGTTGAACAATACGGCGACCAATACTCAACAGACCTAGGCAACATCCCAATGTGTGGACCATTCCTAATCGAAGATATGACATTAAATAATGAAATCAACTATGTTAAGAATCCAAACTTCTGGAATGCTGCAAACGTTATGCCAGACAGAGTTCACGTTGCTATCTTAAACGACCAAAACACAATCAACAACGCTCTAATGACAGGCGAAATTGACTACTCAGGTGTTGGTGATCCAAAGGTTCGTGAAGAACTTGAACAATCAGGTGAATACAACATTCTTAAGAGACAAAACCCATGGACAGGTTACTTCATGATGAACTACGGTCCAGATTCACACGTAGCTAACAACAAGATCACAAGAGCTATTGCAGCTGTTCTTGACAGACAAGAAGTTATCGACAACGCTTGGAACGGTACACCAGTTCCTGCATATGCATTCGTATCACCAGTTATGAGATGCCAAGGCGTAGAATTCAACAAAGAAGGCGAAGGCCCAGCTAAGAGATTGATGGAAGACATCAAAGATCCAAAGGCTCTATTCGAAGAAGGAGTTAAGGAACTTGGCGGAGATCCAAACGGATACGTTGTAAGACTACTTGGTTCAGACAACTCAGACTCAGGACGTATTGCTATCGAAGCTTTCCAACAACAAATTGAAAAGGCTCTAGGATGCAAAGTTGACGCTCAAAACCTTGACTGGAACGCATTTACAAACGTAGTTGAATCAGGCGACTTTGATATCGCTTGGGCAGGTTGGGGTGCAGACTACAACGACCCAATCAACCTACTCGAAACAGTTTACTCAAAAGCTCCAGCTTACAACATTGGTTGGGTTAACGAAAAATTTGACTCACTTCTAGAAGAAGCTAGAGTTGAAGTAGATGCTGAAAAGAGAGCAGAACTATTAAGAGAAGCTGAAAATATTATGATTTATGACGACGCAGTTATTATTCCTATTAACCACGGCGTTGCAAATATCTTCAGAAAGAAATACCTACGCGGTGCAGCAGACAACTGGTTCACAACAATGGGCCTACAAACTCTATACACTGTAGGTAGATAAAATCAACTAATTAATTGGTAGGACAGGGCGAGCTTTTTATAAAGCTAGCCCTTTTACCTACATAGGAAGGAGAAAAGATGACAAGATACGTATTAAGGCGTATTGCCTTTATGATTGTTACACTACTTGTAATCTCGGCTGGTACATTCTGGATGATGCACTCTGTACCAGGTAATCCATTAACCAACATGGCAAAGAAAAACTTGCCACCTCAAGTTATGGAAAACTTTATGAAAAAGTATAAGCTCGACAGACCTATCTCTGAGCAATATGTAATCTTTTTGAAAAATGCTGTCCAAGGGGACTTTGGTGAATCCATTATCTACCCTGGCCAAAAGATTTCAAAGACTATTGCAAAGACAGCGCCAGTAAGTGCTAAGCTTGGTTTTATTGCTCTGATTATCGGCTTTACTATAGGTGTTACACTAGGTTTTGTGGCTGCTTTAAACAGGGGTAAGTGGCCAGATTATGTAGTTATTGCTATTTCAATCTTGGGTGTTACAATTCCATCATTTGTTATGGCTGCCCTCTTACAATATTTCTTGGGCAACAAACTCAGATGGTTCCCTATCACATACAAGGCGAAAAACTGGAAGTCAATGGTTATGCCTATCATTGCTCTATCATTTGGTACTATTGCTACTTATGCAAGGTACATGAGAAGCTCTGTTCTAGAAGTTGTTAACTCAGACTATGTTTTAACTGCTAGGGCAAAAGGCGTAAGCAAAATGGGAGTTTTATTTAAACATATTTTAAAAAATGCGATGATTCCAGCTATTACTATACTGGGACCACAAATTATGGGCGTTTTTGGAGGATCATTTATCATTGAAAAGATTTTTGGTATTCCAGGCCTAGGATTTTTCTTAGTTAAAAGTATTCCAGATCGCGACTACCCAATGATTATCGCAACTACAGTTTTATTTGCATTTTTATTTGTAGTCAGCCAATTGGTTGTTGATATTGTCTACGGTCTAGTTGACCCAAGAATCAAGATTCAAGATTAGGAGGAGCAAATGGAAAAAGACATTAAAATGAATGCTTCCAACATCACTCCAGATATGTTTAAACGCATACCTATGGATGATGACGAAGCTGAAAAAATTGCCCGTCCTATTATTACTTTTTGGGAGGACGTTTGGCGTCGTTTAAAGATGAATAAGGCAGCTATGTTCTCTCTTGTTCTAATTGTTTTATTAGTTTTTATGTGTATTTTTGGACCTATGATGAATAAGTTCGAATACGCTACCCAAGATGCTAGTGTTAGAAACCAAACACCAAATGGGACTTACTGGTTTGGTACTGACTCAGCAGGTAGAGATATTTTTACCCGTATTTGGATGGGTGGTAGGAAATCTCTAACCATCGGTTTGGTCTGTGCTTTTGTAGCCATGCTTGTAGGTGTTACCTACGGGGCTATCGCAGGTCTATCAGGTGGTTGGGTTGATACAATCCTCATGAGAATTGTTGAAATTATTTCATCCCTACCTTATCTATTGATAATAATATTGGTCCAACTTTGGCTGGATTCTCAGACCTTTGGGACCATGCTCTTGGCACTTTCTCTTACAAGCTGGACCGGTACTAGCCGGCTGGTTCGTGGTGAAGTTTTAAGGATTAAAAACGAAGAATTCGTACTTGCAGCAAGGACACTGGGTGTTCCTCAATCAAAGATCATTTTGAAGCACTTGGTACCAAATGCTATGAGTATTGTTATAGTTGGTGCAACTTTTGATATTCCTGGCTTTATTTTCTCAGAAGCCTTCTTATCATACATGGGTCTTGGACTTAAACCACCTGAAGTTTCATGGGGTATTATGTCCAGTGAAGCTCAACAACAACTCATGTTCCACCCTTACCAACTATTCTTCCCAACACTTATGATAGCTTTAACCATGTTATCATTTACTCTTTTGGGAGACGGTCTAAGAGACGCTCTTGACCCTAAACTGAGAAAGTAAGGAGAGAATTATGGCAGATAGATTAATAGATGTAAAAAATTTACAGGTATCCTTCCACACCTACGCTGGTGAAGTTAAGGCCGTTAGAGGTTTGGACTTCCACGTAAATAGGGGGGAAACCTTGGCTTTTGTAGGTGAATCTGGTTGCGGTAAGAGTGTTACCGCCAAGGCTCTTATGAGACTTTTGCCAGAAGAATCCTCAGAAATTAAAAAAGATTCAATCATCACCTTTGAAGGTGAAGATGTTATGTCTATGAAGGGCAAGAGACTTACTGATTTAAGGGGTGGAGACATTGCTATGATCTTCCAAGACCCTATGACATCTCTAAACCCAACCCTTACAATTGGCATGCAAGTTACAGAAGCTCTCAAAATCCACAGGGGATTAAAGGGTGACGATGCCAAGCGTGAGGCCATTAGACTATTAGAATTGGTTCAAATTCCTGAGGCAGCCAAGAGATTAAAATCATACCCACACGAATTATCAGGCGGTATGAGACAAAGAGTTATGATCGCCATGGCGCTATCATGCTCACCAAAACTTTTGATTGCTGACGAACCAACAACAGCTCTGGACGTTACTATCCAAGCTCAAATCTTGGACCTTATCCACGATTTGAAAGAACAAATGCACACAGCTGTTATCCTTGTAACTCACGACCTGGGAGTTGTAGCAAACTTTGCTGACAGGATCCAAGTTATGTATGCAGGCGACATCATTGAAGAAGGTACTACAGATGAAATCTTCTACAATGCTAGACACCCATACACCTGGGCCCTATTAAACTCAATTCCTAAGGTTCACGATACCAAGAATGACGACTTAAGAGCACTTGGCGGTACACCACCAGACTTATTATTGCCACTTCCTGGCTGCCCATTTGCACCAAGGTGCTCAAGGGCTATGGAAATTTGCAAGAAGATGGCTCCACCAGCAAGCGTGCACTCAGACACCCACCGTTCATGGTGCTGGCTAGAACACGAATACGCCGGAGAAATCGACTGGCAAGCTATGAGAGAAGGAGGATACTAATATGACAAAAGAAGTACTAGTACAAGTTGAACATCTCTCAAAACACTTTAAAGTTGGTAGGCACCAAATTTTAAAGGCAGTTGACGATATTTCATTTAATATTTACAAGGGCGAAACCTTTGGTGTTGTAGGTGAATCAGGTTGCGGTAAGACAACTGCAGGCCGTACAATCCTCGGCATGTACCCAGCAACCCACGGTAAGGTTTTATTTGATGGCAAAGACGTTCACTCAATGAGCAAAAAAGAAGCCTTTGACTTCAAAAAGAAAGCCCAATATATTTTCCAAGACCCTTATGCAAGCTTGGACCCAAGAATGACCATCGGCGACATTATCGCTGAAGGTATGGACACCCACTTTGACCTATCCAAAAAAGAACGCACAGATAGGATCAATGAACTTTTGGGCACAGTTGGTCTAAACAAAGAACACGGGGCACGTTTCCCACACGAATTATCAGGTGGACAAAGACAACGTGTAGGTATTGCAAGAAGCCTTGCAATTGAACCAAAGTTCATCGTTTGCGACGAACCAATTTCAGCTCTTGACGTAAGTATCCAAGCACAAGTTGTTAACTTGTTAAATAAATTACAAAAAGATATGGGCCTAACCTATATGTTTATATCCCATGACTTGTCAATGGTAAAACATATTTCAGATAGGATCTGTGTAATGTATTTGGGATCAGTAGTTGAACTTGCTAAGTCAAGCGAAATCTACGAAAACTCCCTCCACCCTTACACCCAAGCCCTAATCTCAGCAATACCTGTACCGGACCCAGAAGTTGGTAAAAAATCTAACAGAATCCACCTAGAAGGCGAAGTACCTTCACCAATCAACGTCCCACCAGGATGTAAGTTTGCAGGTCGTTGCTCCAAGTGCATGCCAATCTGTAAGGAAGTTGCTCCTCAATTGAGAGAAGTAAAACCAGAACACTTTGTGGCCTGCCACTTGTATAACGAATAAAAATTTTGAAGGCGCTAATTAGTGCCTTCTTTTTTTGTGGGGAAAATGGGATGAATGAATTTATCCTACGGATATTTTTAAGCACGTTGTAGGGTCCACTTTATGTGGACCGAAAAGTCCAGCCGCAAAAGCAAAAAAACTCACGAAACTTGTTGTTCAATCGTTGGATCGAATTTTTCTTTTAATAAAAAAGCAAAAGATAAAAATATAAAAAATATAATTATAATAAATATATTTACAAAATCCTTAAAAAAAAACAAATTTATGGTATAATAGATAATAGATGGATAATTGACTATAAATTTTATAATTTATATTATGAAAATAAAACAAAAGGAGAAGAGGATGAGAGATTTTTTTAAGACTTTTAAGCGGATGCTAAGGGAGACCAGGGCTTTTGACAAGAGTTTTTTCTGGGTCTTTGCCGCCATAACTATTTCCAAGGGGCTCTTGCCCATATTTTTGTCGGTAATTCCTAAGCTCATGGTCGAATCTTTTGACCGGGGCCTGGAGGCCAAGGCGACCATTATTTATTATGGGATAATTTATTTTGTAATAGCTGCCATTGGCATGCTGGTTAGCTCTTATTTGAAAGAGGCGACCACTGGAAATCGTTTTGATGCCCGTATGAATTTGATGGGAAAGATGTTTGTCAAAGTCTTAAATGCCGACTACAAGTACATAGTTGATGAAAATTTTTGGGACCAATCTAGGGAGGGCTTTGAGTCTTTGTCCTCTGACATGAGGGGTTACCAAGGGGCCCTGGAGAATTTTATAGATTCAGGGGCTGATGTGCTTTCTATTATAATATTTCTAATTATACTTGGCATGCTAAGCCCATTTGTTTCACTTGCTCTGGCCCTCTATATTTGCCTCTTTGTTTATATAGAACTGGAGAGGACACAATTAAAACTTGCCATGCAAAAGGATGAGAACAAGCACTTAAGGAAGCTCGACTACCTCTACGAAACGACAGGGGCCTTGGAATACGGCAAGGAAATCCGCATTTACGACCTGGGCGAAGACCTCATGAAGAGGTACAAGGAAGCTGTGGTCGATTACAAAAACTTTTTAAAAGCTTATAAGCGGAAAGATTTTTTATATAACAGCCTGGCTGTCCTTGGACTTTTTGGATCATCAGCACTCGCCATCTGGTATTTGATAACCGGCTACAGGGCGGCGACCGTCAGCTCGGCCAATTTTATGATGTATCTGTCATCCCTGATTTCTCTGGGCGTTTTGGTCGAGACCTTTACCAGGAGATTTTGCTTTTATGTTATCAGCGAATCCAAGAAGACACGGACTGCTTTTGAACTTTTGGATTCGGATTTGAGTCACAAGGGAGTCTTGGATATTGAATTGAATCCGCCCATGGAAATTGAATTTAAGGACCTCTGGTTTAAATACGCAGACGACAGTCCCTATGTATTAAAGGGTCTAAATTTAAAAATAAATGCCAATGAAACTGTGGCCTTGGTCGGCAGAAACGGGGCAGGCAAGTCCACTATAATTGCACTTTTAACTGGCTTTTACGAGCCGACCAAAGGCCAAATCCTCTTAAACGGAGTTGATATAAGTAAATTTTCCAAAAAGGACTTGTACACTTACTTTAACGGGATCTTCCAAAATGTAAATTTATTTCCACTGGACTTGGCCCACAATGTTGCCATGCAGGAAAATCCAGATGAGAAAAAGGTCTGGCAGGCCCTTGAAGCGGTTGGCCTAAAGGAGAAATTTACTGCCATATCGACAGGCCTGCAAACGCAAATCCTAAAAGGCGTTTATAATAACGCCGTGGGCTTAAGCGGTGGCGAGGCTCAAAAGGTTTCCATATCCAGGGCCATTTACAAGGACGCACATATTACGCTTTTGGACGAGCCAACGGCAGCTCTTGACGCACTGGCCGAGTATGATATTTATACAGGCTTACACAAGGCGTCTGACGCCAAGACTTCGATTTATATTTCCCACAGGCTCTCGTCCACTAAGTTTTGCGACAGGATAGTCTATCTTGAGGACGGCAGGGTCTTGGAAGAGGGGACTCACGACGAACTCTTGGAGAGGGACGGAGAATACGCCAGGATTTTTAAAATCCAAGGCAAATACTACCAAAAGGAGAATTATGAAGATGAAAAAATTTAAAGAACAAAGTAAAATATACAAATTCATTTTCGGATTTGCCTTTAAGGTAGCCAAAAAAGAAATGCTCTATATAATCATGGGCGGGCTCTTGTCAGCTGCCATGCTCTTTATAAATCTCTTTGTGCCAAAGCTGATTATCGACAACATTGGGACAAGTGAGCCAAGCCAGCTGCTGATCTACGGAGCCATGCTGGCCCTTGCCAACCTGCTCTTTGCCAAGCTGCCCGGCCTTATCCAAGAGGCTGTGGACAATTCTTGGGACACGATTTATATAAATATCAGAGACCACATGGCCGACAAGACTTTAAAATTGAAGTTTGAGGACCTGGAAAATCCTGAGATAGTTTCCATCAAGGAGAATGCGGACTTTATTAACCGGACCAACGCTCCTATGATTTCCTTTATATCAAACAGCGTAAACTTTATAATTTCTCTTTTGAAATTGGCCCTGATAACTGGAATCGCCCTGTCTTTTAGTCCACTTATGACAGCGCTTATGATAATAATCGCCATTGTCCAAGTCAAGATGTCGCAAAACATCATGGTCCTTATGAACAATTTTATGTCCGGCGTAGTTGAAACCAACAGGATTTTTTCTTCATTTTTTGGTATCCTTGGTAACGACCTCAAGCAAATGGACGTCAGGATGTTTAATTCTGAAGAGCTAATCACTCATAATTTGAATGATTTTTCTGATAAAATCAACAGCAATTTTAAAATCATGAGAAAGAAGATGGCCAAAAATATTTCCCTCATGGGGGTCTTAAATGTTTTAATAATTGCCATCTCATACATTTACACCGGCCTTAGGACGATTGGCGTCCTGGGCGAGGAAAAACTGGGATTGGGTTCATTTTATTTATACAGTTCGGCCCTGGCTATGTTTAACACCAATTTCTTTGATATGATCAAGTCCCTATCCTTTATGAATTCGAGCGCGGCCATGATAAAACCCCTCTATGATTACATGAATCTGGAGGAAGAAGAGGCGAGCGATAGTGATAAGGAAAGCTTGAAGGCAATCGACAAGATTGAATTTAAAAATGTTTCCTTCAAGTATCCGGCCTCAGAGGCAAATGTACTAAACGACGTTTCCTTTGAGATCCACAGGGGCGAAAAGATTTCTATCGTCGGCCTAAACGGGGCTGGTAAAACCACAATTATTAAACTCCTTTGCGGTTTTTATACTGCAAATGATGGAGAGATTTTAATAAATGACAAGCCTATTGACGCCTACAAGAAAAAAGACCTGCAGGAAAATATTTCTGCAGTCTTCCAAGACTATCATCTATTTAACTTTACAATCGGCGAAAATATTTCATCTGACCCGACCTATGACAAGGCCAAGGTTGAGAAAATTATTAGCGATTTAAATTTGACCGAGAGAGTTGCCAAGGCCAAGGATGGCGTGGACTCACTGGTCGGCGTGGGCAACCTGGAGGGCGAACGCTTCTCTGGCGGCGAACGGCAAAAAATCGCCATTGGCCGGGCCCTCTACAAGGACGCAGACCTGGTTATCCTTGACGAACCAACCTCGGCCCTGGACCCTGAGTCCGAGGCGGAGATCTACGAAAACTTTGCCAAGCTGGTTCACGACAAGACTTCGATTTTTATTTCCCATAGGATGAGCTCGTCAGTTTTTTGCGACAAAATCTTGCTCCTAAACAATTCCCGAGTCGAAGCCTTTGACTCTCACAAGAATTTGATGAAAAATACAGACAGCTTGTATTATAAGCTATTTACAACCCAGCAGGAAAATTATTTAATAGAAAAAGAAAAGAGCCAAGTTATGTAAGCTCAAGCGGAAGTAAAAACTTCCGCTTTTTTTATTGCTTGATTGTATCAAACCTTGGGTAGAAAATAAATAAGATAAACAATTTAAGAGGAGGATTATATGAAAATTGGATTAATAGTTGGATCTTTGAGAGAAGATTCTTACAATATGAAAATTGCAAAGGCAGTTAAAGAAATGCTTGACGGAGATGTGAAAGCTGAAATTATAGATATAAAAAATATACCATTTTACAATAGCGACTTGGAAGGAGACAATCTACACCCAGAATTTAAGAGGATCAGGGAAGAGGTCAGAAATTATGACGCCTTTATTTTCTTTACACCTGAGTACAACAGGTCCTTTGCCCCAGCCGCTAAAAATGTCATCGATATAGTTTCGGTCGACCCAAATGGCAGTGGAATATCCGGCAAGCCAGCCACAGTATTTTCTGCATCAATCGGCGGCATGGGTGGACTTGCAGGCAACTTGGCCCTCCGCCAAGTCTTCGTAAATGTCAACTTAATCCCTATGCAAAAACCGGAAATTTATTTGGCAAATGTGGGCGACTGCTTTGATGAAAATGGAAAATTGCTTGATAAAACCTATGACTATGTCAAAAAAGCAGCCGACGCCTTTGTAGATTTTGCAAGAAAATTCGCATAAGAGATAAGATTAAGCAGGCCTTGACCTGCTTTTTTATTGGGGAAAATTTTAAAAAATATTTGCTTAAGCTGTTTATTTTTCTTTAATCTATGGTATAATTATACAAAGTGACACTGTGTCACTCATCTTCAAGGAGGATCAAATGAAGAAAAAATATTTAGTTTTACTAGCTGGCATCTTGTGGATTTTTGCCGGCGTTAAAGTTGTAATGGTAGGCTGCAGGGTCGGCGGAGAAGTTGATATCAAAAACTTTTGGTATTATCTGATCATGGCGGCGGTGTTTTTAGTTTTTTATTTTAGAATTTTTTCGCCCATGGTGGATAAAAATCTGGATAGGATTTCAAAACTAGACGAGCCCAAGCTGTGGAAATTTTTGGATAAAAAATCCTACATCATCATGTTTGGAATGATGTTTTTGGGCATGGCCTTAAGGAAATTTACCAGCCTGCCCCCTGCCTTTTTCTATACTTTTTATATAGGACTGGGCATGGCCCTCTTGTCAGCTGGTATCAAGTACATGGTAATCTTGGTGAAGATCTATGCCAAAAAATACTTTTTATAATTTACCCGAGGAAAAAAAGTCCAGGGTGGTCGGCGTCTTAAAGGAAACTTTTTCAGCCAAGTCCATTTACCAGGCCAATGTCAAGGAAATCGTTGAGAAACTGGACATAGCTCGGGGGAGTTTTTACAAATATTTTGAAGATATAGAAGACGCTTACTTTACAATTTTAGACATGGAGACGGCCGACATCCATAAACTCTTTTTAAATTTACTGGAAGAAAATAATTTTGACATCCACGCGGCCTTGGAGGCCTATGGAAATGCTTTGGCGGAAATTTTGTTTGAGCCAGACACTTACGGCCTATACAAAAACCGCTATCTCAATTGGACACCTGACTTGGAGGGCAAGTGGAGAAAATATCTGCAGGAATTTCGCCCAGGCGAGGACGATTTTTCGGACAGCGATTTTGATAGAGACAGGCTTGAATTTATGAAGGCGGCCGTCCACAATCTGATCCAGCGGACTTACTTGGAAGCCTGGGACAGAGAAGAATTTTTGAATCATTACAATAAATACATTGCTTGGTTAAAGGGAGGAATTTAAAATGATGGGATTAATGGAATCTATATTTGATATTGTCTACCTGGTCGTAGTTACAGGCCTGGGTATCAGACTGCTCTTAAATGAAAACAAAAACGCCAAGACCTTTGGGCTAATGGCGGTTTTACTTGGCTTGGGCGATGCCTTTCACTTGCTACCCAGGGTAATGGCCCACATGTCTGCGGATGGCTTCAATAGATTTGCGACCGCCCTTTCATGGGGGAAATTTGTCACTGGCATTACAATGACGATTTTTTACGTTCTCTTCTATTACTATTATAGGAATATTTCTGGGGACAAATCTGATAGTAAAAAATGGATTATTTATGGCCTGGCAGCCCTTAGGATAATCCTCGTCTCATTGCCACAAAATAATTGGGGAGGGGCAGAGTCCTATTCCATGGGTATAATCAGAAACATTCCCTTCCTCATTATGGGAATACTCCTCATCATTTGGACTTACAAAAACAGAAAAGTCGAAGGCCTTGAGCATATGAGCCTTTATATAGCTTTGAGCTTTTTGTTTTATATACCAGTTGTCCTTTGGTCGAGGACTATCCCAGCCCTGGGTGCTCTAATGATGCCAAAGACAATCGCCTATGTAATGATAGTTGTAAAGGGCTTTAGGCATTTTATAAAAGATTTTAATGAAAAGAATATTTTCGACACTTCTCTTGTCTATATGTTTATGGGTTTGGCAGGCGGAGTTTTCTACAGGGAATTTACCAAATATTTTTCATATACAGGCGATAATCACCTGGGAAAACTCCATGTCCACACACTTGTACTTGGCTTTATTGTGGTAATGCTTGTCTTTATCTTGACCAGATTTATGAAGGACAGGGGAGTCTACGGAATCAAGAGGCCGCTTACAATTTACAATATTGGATTAATTACGACCGTGTCTATGATGACGGTCTACGGGATCTATGATGTAATTGGCACAGAAGGCCTAGTATCGGTGCCAGCCATGGCAGGAATCTCTGGCCTGGGCCATATAATTTTAACCGTCGGCCTGGTCTGGATGGTCTTGAATATCAAGAAGGGAATTTTTGCCGAAGATTCACCCAGGGGAAATGGCCTAGACCTTATATAAGTGAAGGGGTCAGATTCTAAAAATACAAAGACAAAAATAATTTGCAAATGCAAGGAAAGAGATTTATCAAATGAAATTGAGAAAATAAATTCAGAATACAAGCCTGCAGACTTTGAAATTGCAAATGGGAAAATAATTTGCAAATGAGAAGGCACAAACTTTGAAATTGCAAATGTAAATATAATTTGCAAATGAGAAGCCATAGACTTTGAAAATGCAAATGCGAAAATATTTTACAAATGCCTGGCTGTGAAAAAGTAAATACAGGAAGGATTTTAAATAAAAATAGGATCTACTAGGAAAAAATTCCGCCCTTGGTCCCCTCCAGGGCGGAGTTTTTATTTGCAAACTACTATATATAGTCCATTAATTTATGTTAGTCATACTATCCATAATTATTTGCAGTAAATTTCGTCGTAAAAATAACAATATGCAAGGGCTATTGACAAAAGAGCTTTTATCTGATAAAATATTGCATAGTCACATGTGTAGTGACAAAAGTCTTCGAATTTTTGTTTGGAGGCGGCTGTCTACATAGTGCCTTTTGATCATATGCATTTTTAATAATGTATTTGTTCTTCCTCAAACAAACAAAAGAGGCCCCGCGACGGGGCTTTTTTTGTTGGGCACATTTTGATTTTAAAATTGCATTTGCCTTTAAAATTTGGTAAAATAAGGGAAAGAGAATTTATTATATAGGAGGAGCTTATGTACTTTTATGAAAATCTTTCAGATGATTTAATTAGGATTGGTGTAAATGACAGACGGATTTCGCGTTTTGAAAATATGTATCCAATTCCAAATGGAATCAGCTACAACTCATATCTAATCAAGGGCGAGACTAACACACTTTTTGATACTGTTGACCCTTGCTTTATCGAACAATTTATGGAAAATCTTGAAGGGGCTCTGGCCGGCGAAGATTTGGATTATTTGGTCATCACTCACATGGAGCCTGACCACTCATCTGCAATTTCAATTGTTATGCAAAAATATCCAAAGTGCAAGATTATTGGAAATGCCAAGACCTTCCAATTTTTAGACCAATTTTTCCACGTGGCCGACAATGATAACAGGATCGTGGTTAAGGACGGCGAAACCATGGATATTGGCACCAGGACTCTTACTTTTAAGTTTGCTCCTATGGTCCACTGGCCAGAGGTTATGTTTGTTCAAACTTCTGAAGGCGAGCTATTTACAGCTGATGCTTTTGGTGTATTTGGCGCAATCGAAGGCCACATTACAAGCGACCTAATAGACATGAACGAAGAATTTTTCTCAGAAGCCAGACGCTATTATATAAATATCGTTGGTAAGTTTGGCAGAAATACTGCTAACATTTTAAAGAAGATTGACCTGGCAGAAGTCAAGATGATTTTACCACTTCACGGTCCAGTCCACCGCGACGGCGAAAAGATCAAGGCTTTTGTAGACAAATACCAAAAGTGGGCAGCCTATGAACCAGAAGAAAATGGCGTTTGCATTGTATGTGCAACCATGTACGGCAATACCATACTTGCAGCTGAAGCTCTTGCATATTATCTAAGCCAAGAAGGTGTAAAAAATATCAAGGTTTATGATGTAAGTAATACTGATTTTTCCTATATGATTTCAGAAGCCCATAGGCTTTCAAATCTGGTAATCACGCCTATCAACTACAACACAGTCCTCTATCCAAAGATGGATGCATTCTTAAGAGATCTTGTGATGACAGGCTACAGCGGACGCAACTACTCCACAATCGTTAACGGTTCATGGGGCGGCAGGTCAGAAGCTATGGCTGATGAAATTTTAGAAAAGTCAAAGATGACAAAAATTGGCAATCCAGTTCTCCTAACCTCAGCTGCATCCCAAGAAAATATGGAAGAACTGAGGGCCTTGGCTAAGGAAATTAAAGCTTCTTTTAAATAAGGCTTGCAAAATTGATGTCCATGTAGTATAATATGACAGTACCCAATGGGGACTGTTAGCTCAGTTGGTTAGAGCGCTACGTTGACATCGTAGAGGTCACAAGTTCGACTCTTGTACAGTCCACCATTTTTTTGTGCAATAAATTATAAAACAAAAGAGGTAACATGAATATTAATGAAATTTTTGAGATGTATTTTAACTCTCTGGTAAAAATAAAATACAATACATTTTCCTTGGGCGGCCTGGACAAGGACCTGACAAGCGAATTTGTAGGGATTTTGGACAGGGCGATCTTAGAATCTTTTAAGATTGCAAGGACCGAGGGCTATGACTTGGTCTTTGACCTAAGCAAGATAGACAGCTACTCTGACTATCCATACACAGTCACAAAGCCTCAGTCACGGGAGGAATTTGTGGGAGAAATAATGGCTATGACAGACCACATTTTGAGCCACTTGAAGGAGCTCATAACTCAGCTGGGGAAGACTGCAGATATTTTTGTGGTCAGCGGCTTAAATGATATAGCCATGCAATTTTATAATTTCAAATTGAATTTATAAGGAGGAACAATGAAAAATACAAAAAAACTACTAGTAATTTTGGCTCTTGCTTTGTCACTTATGACAGCTTGCTCCAAAAAACCTGCAGAAAAAACTGAAGAGCCTAAGGCTCCAGTAGAAAATGCAGAAACAACAGAAAAAACAGAAGAAAAAGATCAGCCAGCTGAAGAAGCAAAGCCTGCTATCGAAGCTGACGAATTGAAGTTTGCCATGCGTGATTCAACTTTGAATCTCTATTCTTTTGACGATGGGCAAAAATATATTAGGCTGGACGAATTCTCAGAATTTCTAGCCCCATCCATCCACAGATTTTCCATCAAAGCCAATGACAAGAACAAACGCATTGCCATGAAGGAAGGCGAGTTCAACCACAACAAGAAGTCCGTTTCCAAACTGGACCTCAGCCAAGTGGAATTTGATGAATACGAACTCCGTTTGGACAAGAAGAGCGAAAATTATAGGGTTGGATTCCTAAAAGGCTTTTATTTCTTAGAAGTTAACGACGCCATGGAATTTTTTGACTTCAAGCTCGAAGGTGCTAACAAGGATGAAGTCGTCTTTGCTGTGCCTGATAAAAAACAAATGGAAGCTCACAACAACCGCGACTACGATTGGTACGAAGACCAAGCCCACACAGGCGAATACAATGAAGGTAACTGCGGACCAACATCCATGGGTATGGTTTTAAAATGGTTGGATCCAAATTCAACAGCTACAGGTGAATCCTGCAGGAACGAAGTTCCAAACGATGGCCAATGGTGGAGCACAAATATTGTTGAAGATTATTTCAAGGCTCACGACGTCCACTACGACGACGTATTCTACAAATATCCAGAACTCATTACAGATGAAATCGACAAGGGCAACATCGTTTATGTTTGCGCTATCATGAAGGAAATCAAGGAAAACACCAAGCCTGAATCCAATAACTTTGGCAGGTTCTACGGCTTTGACGGTGGTCACTTCTTCCTCATCAAGGGCTACAAGGTTATAAACGGCGAACTCTATTTTGAAGTTTACGATCCAAATGGCTGGGATAAATATTATCCAGACACCAACGAACCAATGGGTAAGGACAGATTGTATGCGGCTCGCGAAGTTGACCAAGCTATCAAAAACTGGTATATGACAGTTTTCTCAATCTACCCAGCTGGAAAATAAAATATATAAGCTATATAATAAGAAAGATCCAGGTTTTTGACCTGGATTTTTTTGTGTTGACAATTATTTTTTTTATACATATAATGCAAGTAGGAAAAGACTTAGACGCGGCCGTGGATTTGGCCAAGAGATTTGCGGCCGACAAAAGTTATAAATTTTTTTGAAAAAATAAAAAAATATTTTTCTCATTTCATATTCATTTCATAAATCTATTGTATCATAGGTTTTGTTGGGAGGAGATATGGTCTCTGACCGATAATTAATTTAAATTTGAAAGAGAAAAAAATATTAGGAGGAAAAATTTATGAGAAATAATATTTTAAAATTGATAAGTGTTTTACTTATACTTACAATGGCCTTTGGAGCTGTGGCATGCAATAAGGCTGACAAGGCAAAAAACAACGACATGCCAATGATCGAAGACGGCAAGGGCCTAGAAGAAGGCACAGAATCAGTGAGCGCTGAAGAAGCTGGCATGACTGATCCTACAAAGGACACTCCATCAGCAACTTTTAAACCAGCTGATTACACAATTGGGGCCAAGGACGAATACGTTTACGAATTTATGGGCCTAAAGTTTAAGCTGACAGATGAATTCAAAAAGGCCATGGTAAACAAGGAAGTTGCCATGCTGGACGACCAAAGTCCTCTGGATCAAGAATTAAAATACGCCATGCTAACTTTTGATCGTTTGACTGAAGAACAAAGAAATTCAGAAGTTCCTCAAATGGGCGACGGCTTTATGAATTGGATTCAAAGCCTAGAAAGACTGGGAACCATTTCAATGTTTAAAAAAGGCACCAGCCAAGAAGAAATTTCCAAGATTACCAAGGCTGATAAACACGAATTGATCGGCACAAGCAAGGATGGTGAATACGAATACTACCTATCCACAAATGAAAAGACAGACGACGAAATTTTGAAGGAATTTAAAAATACAAATGTTCAAGTGATCGACAAAAAAGACCGTCCTGAAAATGGTTTTGTCCTAGCAGAAAAATCAGACCTCCAAGGCGACCAAATTTTGGACAATAGCTCTGCAAAAGATTTAAAAAATCTAAAGACCAAGGACATCAATGGTAAGGACTTTGACATCGAAGACTTTGGCGACTATGAACTCACAATGGTAAATGTTTTTGCAACCTGGTGCACAGCTTGCGTTAAGGAAATTCCTGACCTAGAAAAGGTTTATAAAGAAATGAAGGACAAGGGTGTAAACATCGTTGGCGTTGTAACAGACACAGTTGACGATAGGGGAGAAAATGCAGAAGCCATTGAAAAATCAAAATTAATTCAAGAAAAGACCAAGGCTTCTTATCCATTCTTGATGCCAGACAAGACCAATTTCAACGGCAGATTAAACGGCATCCAAGCCCTACCTGAAACATTCTTTGTAGACAAGGAAGGCAATATCGTTGGCGAAACTTACTCAGGTTCCAGAACTGCTGAAGGCTGGAAGAAAGTTATCGAAGACGAGCTAGCAAAGATTAGGAACAAATAAGGACATATTATAATGAAAGAAAAGATTTTAAACAGCCGGGCCCTACCCTGGGCCCTGGTCGTTTTGTCCGCAGCCATGATTTTTTACGGGACACAAAACGGCGAGGTCAGGGTGGTCCTTGAAAAGGCTATCAGGATTTGCATGGAGTGTATAGGAATTGGCTAGATTTATGAATATATTTAAAGTTAGCAAGGCCAAGTTTTATTTGGCCATGGACTGGGTCAGGCACTTCCTCCAAGCTTCATGGTTTTTACTTACAAACTCTTACTTCCAGGGTTTCAAGACGGGGAAGATTTACGGGGGAGAGTGGAAGAAGCTTTGCGTGCCAGGCATGAACTGCTATTCCTGCCCAGGTGCCAAGGGTTCTTGTCCTATAGGCGCCCTTCAAGCGGTTTTGGGAAACTCAAATTACAAGTTTTCATTCTATGTAGTAGGCTTTATATTTTTTATAGGGGCTCTTATCGGCCGCTTTGTGTGCGGATATCTTTGTCCTTTTGGACTGGTCCAAGACCTCTTACACAAGATTCCATTCTTTAAAAAAATCGATACTTTTAAATTCGACAAGCATTTGAGAAAGCTCAAGTATTTTATACTGGCGATTTTCGTTATAATATTGCCCATGTTTGTGGTGGATATTTTGGGCCAAGGGTCCCCGTTTTTCTGTAAGTTAATTTGCCCAGTGGGCATGCTGGAAGGCGGGATTCCTCTGGTACTTTTAAACAAGACCATGAGAGGGGCCATTGGATTTTTGTACTATTGGAAGGGACTCATTTTAGCCCTTACGATTTTATTATCAATTATAATTTATCGACCATTTTGCAAGTACATCTGCCCACTTGGTGCCCTGTATTCGATTTTTAATCCGATTTCAGTTTTCCGTTACAGATTAGACCACCACAAGTGCATCAATTGTGGCCGCTGTAAGAAGGTTTGCCAGATGAATATAGATCCAGTGCAAAACTGCAATCATTTGGAATGTATTAGATGTGGCCGATGCAAAAACGCTTGTCCGGTTGATGCAATTCAATTTGGGGGTAAAATTTAGGGTCTAAATCGCGACATTCTCGTGAAAAAATTTTTTAGTCCTCGATGTACACTTGAGTACACCTGCGTCCTAAAAAATTTATTTCACTTCGAATCTCATCGATTTATCCTCCTAAATTTCGGTGCTTAAAGGATGAAGAGGTTTACGTAAATTCTTGCCCAAGAAAACAAAATTTAATGTAGCGTCCGATTTATTTCGGACAAAAAATTTTGTTTGATTGGCTATAATATATCGTGTCAGAGAATTAATATTAAGGAGATTTTATGCGAGTGTTAATTGTTGAAGACGACACAGTCATCAGAGAAGGGATAAGTGAATACCTCAAGGCTTTTAACTACCAAACCGTGGAAGCAAAGGACGGCAGGGAGGCCTTGGAGAAATTTGATTCTGATATAAAACTAATAATTTTGGATATACAAATCCCCTATATAAATGGCTTGGAGGTTTTGAGGAGGGTCAGGGAAAAAAGTGATTTACCAGTTTTGATTTTGACCGCTTTTTCTGACGAGGAATACAAGATCGACGCCTTTACAAACCTGGCTGATGGCTATATCGAAAAACCTTTTTCCCTGCCTGTTTTAAAGGCTAGGGTAGATTCTCTGATCAAAAAGCACTATGGGCAAAGGGAGATTTTTAAGTACAAGGATACAGAGGTCGACTTCACATCTTACACTGCAAGGATTAATGGCGAAGACGTAAACGCCAACCCCAAGGAGCTGGAGATTTTAAAATATTTACTCGAAAACGAGGGCCGGGTCCTGACTCGCATCCAGATAATTGACGCTGTGTGGAAGGAATCCGACGAAATCCCCTACGACCGGGTAATTGACGTTTATATAAAAGAAATTAGAAAGAAACTCGATTTAGATTGCATATCCACAGTTAGAAATGTGGGCTACAAGTTGGAGAGAAAATGAAAAACTTAAAAATATTTCCAAAAATGTTCATACAAATATTTTCTGTCCTGGCCCTTGTAGTCCTCTTGGTCCACTTTCTGGTGTTTTTAATTTTCCCAAAAACCTATTTGGAGAAACGCAAAAATGAAGTGCGGACCATTGCTGATCAGATGGCTGAGAGTTTAGATGACAAGAACATGGCTGAGGTCGAGGAAATTATCGACCTCTATTCCAGGTCCAGCGAGGTCAAGGCCCATATAATAGAGGCAATGGCGGACGACGCAATCAAGATCGAAGGCAATGTAATGATCGACATGAACTCGGACACCAATTCTCTCATTATTGAAGAGCGGGGGATAAAATTGAACGATGGCCAAGATCTTTTCCTTCAATTTATTTCTACGGCCGATGTAAAAAAAGAGGCCAAGGACCTGAGCCTAAAATTTTTGCCTTACACATTGCTACTGTCATTTTTATTATCAGTTGTCGTTTCTCTTGTTTACGCCAAGGTCATAAAGAATAACGTCACTGAGATTAAAAACGTGACCGACAAGATGATGGCTCTGGACAAGGAGGCCATTTTAGAAGTTGACACAAGGGATGAAATTGGCGACTTAAAGGAGCAAATCAACGACTTATACACCACGCTTTTGAAGTCCATTGACGACTTGGAAATAAAAAACAAAGAAATTATTAAATTAGAAAGACTCAAGTACGACTTTCTAAAGGGATCTTCTCATGAGCTTAAAACCCCTCTAGCTAGCATGAAGATTATCCTGGAGAATATGAAGTACAATATCGGCAAGTACAAGGATAGGGATACCTATATTGATGAATGCATTGATATAGTCGACGGACTAACTGCAAATGTTACGCAGATTTTGTCCGTCTCCTCCTTGGAAAATTTGAAAAACGACGAGGAAGTCATACTTGTTAACGACGTCCTGGCAGACATTTTGAAAAAATATTCTGTCATGGCCAGTCAAAAGAATATAAAAATTACAAAGGACTTAGCAGACGAAAAAATTTATATAGGAAAGACCGCTTTAAAAATTATTTTATCGAATTTACTTTCAAATGCTGTTAAATATACCGACGAAAATGGTATCATAAGTATAGGGGCAAGGGAAAACTGGTTCTACATCGAAAACTCCGCTTCAAATCTGGAGGCCTTGGATGTGGACAAGATTTTTGATATTAACTTTGACCTCAATAAGGAAAACAGCAATGGCCTGGGACTTTACATTGTAAAAAACTTACTTGACAATTACAAAATCGACTACCAGGTTAAGAAGGAAGACGGGAATTTTATCTTTATGATAAAATTGGCTTAAGATAAATTTTAAGGAGGACACATGTATATTTTAGAATTATACCAAGACGGATACAGCACAGACCTAGCCGCTTTTAAGACTTTGAAAGAAGGCAGAGAATTTATTTCGCAATTAGACGTTTACGCAAGCGAAGAGGAAGACGGCTTTACCTATGAATATTTAAAATGGAATCTCATTCCAGACTATATGGAAGTCGAACACAAGGGCCACATAATCCCCCTAACTCGCTTTATGTTTACAGATGGGGACAGGGTGGATATCTATTGGAAGGAAATTCCTAATCTCTCAAACAAGGGGTCTGGCATGGTCAAATCTTCCACAAGAGTTGACGCTTACTCCATCAACAACGAAGACGTCAAAGACTATATAGAAGCCAGGGAAGAAAATTATAAAAAGGTTAAAAAAGCCCTGGAAGAAAAAGGTTTCGAAGTGGAAAGATCCTTCTTGGGATCGGAAGACGGCGAGGCTATTCTTTATAGGAAAAAGGGAGATGAGGAGTGGCACTTTCTTACCCACATGGACCCAGGATTTGAAGAGGGTGTGGATATTCAAGATATAATATCTGAAATTTGTGGTTAATTTCGCGACATTCTCGTGAAAAAATATACGACGAATGCTCATGCCCACAAGGGGCAATCACATTCGCCGAATGTCCACAATAAAGTGGACGCTACATGGCTACATGAATATCCGTAGAATATTTAAAAAACACGCGAAGCGTTGTAGAGGCCGATTTATTTCGGCCATTTTTTATTTTTCTACGGATATGTATAAGAACGTAGGTAGCGGCCATCCTTTATGGTGGCCATTTCGGACCCGATGCCGGGTGCATCCCGGTTGAGGGGATCGAGGGAAATGTATTCTAAAAATCTCGTCATTATATTTTTTCTTTCAATTGGGTATAATAAAAATAGATAAGTAAAGGGGGCTTGGATTTTATATTCAAGCTTAGAGAAATTTTTATAAAGGAGTATATTATGAGTGATTTAAAACGTTTTGATGCAATTAAATTTCAAGGCGAGGCCATGACTTTGGTTGGGCCTGAAGTAAAGGTTGGGGACAAGGCAACAGATTTTACAGCTGTTAAGAGTGACATGAGCGAATTTAAGTTGTCAGAATTGGAAGGTAAGAGGGTTGTAATTAGCGTTGTGCCATCAGTTGACACACCTGTTTGCGAAGAGCAAACCAAGACCTTTAACAAGGAAGCATCTGAGCTCAAGGACCTGGTTATTTTAACCATCAGCTGCGATTTACCATTTGCCCAATCCAGATTTTGCGCTGCAAAAGGAATCGATAATTTGATTATGCTTTCAGACTATAAGGGCCACGACTTTGGAACCAAGTATGGATTTTTGATTGAAGAGCTCCAACTCTTGGCCAGGGGCGTTGTGATAATCGACAAGGACGGCTGTGTTGAATATGTGGAATACGTTCCAGAAGCAACCAACTTGCCAGATTTTGACAAGGCTATGAAAGTTTTAAAAAAATAAAAACGAGGCAGAAATTGTAGGGGTTACCTTGCAGCCACGCCCAAGAGACAAGTCCTTACGGACGCCGTCGATTGGCATACGCTCACTCACGCAATTTGTTGTTCAATCGCTCGACCGTAGGGAAAAACGATTGAGGACAACAATCTGAGGAAAATGGTAACCACCGCCTCGTAAAATAATTTAGCTTAATGCCCATCCACCGTGGATGGGTTTTTTGTGTGCAAAAATTTTGCCAATAAAAAATGCACGCGGCCTCACGTGCATAAAATCGTTTTTTATTTAAAAATCAAATTGAAATTGAAATTAAAATTGTAATTATAATTTTTTATCCGTTTAAAATTATGTCTTCAAAGTACTTGTAATTGTCTATGAGGACGTCGGTTTCTGGTATATAAGAGGCGCCGATGACTTCGTCTGGCTTGTACTCTTCTTTGATCAGCTTCCAGGTCTTGGCGGCTTCGTCTATGTCGCCTTCGATGGATAGGCCCTTGGAAGTGCGGAGGACAAATTTTTCCATGGACGTGAGTTCGGGTTCATTATCTGGGTCCAGCTTCATAAATTCCTTGCGTTCCTTTCTCAAGAATTGCAGGGAAATATTTTGGGCGTGCTTCTTTAAAGCTTCAGCCTGGTCTTTATTTTTTGCAATATTGACAGAAGTTCCCAAGATTACATAGGGCTTTTCCAAATATTTTGATGGCTTAAATTCATTTCTATAAATGCTAAGTGCATAGCCGATTGTATTTGGCGCAAAGTGGCCAGCAAAAGAATATGGGAGGCCCAGGTCTGCTGCTATGTGGGCAGATGTTTCCGAAGAGCCGAGGATTGTTATAGGAATTTTTGATCCAGCGCCAGGATGTGGGGCGACCTCTAAATCCCAAGCTTCGTCAGACATGTATAATTGCATCTCTTGGATGGCCTTTTTAAAATCTTCGGACCTGTATATATTTCTATAAATTAATCTTGCCGTCTCCATATCTGTGCCCGGTGCCCGGCCAATGCCTATGTCAACGCGTCCTGGGTGAAGAATATCAAGGGTGGCATATCTTTCGACGACTTGAAAGGGCGTGTGGTTGGGGAGCATTACTCCGCCGGCCCCAACTGTAATTCTCTTTGTATGATTTAAAACGTGGCCGATCATCAAATCTGTAGCGGCGCCTAAAACCGCTGGACTGTTGTGGTGTTCGGCCAGCCAGTAGCGGGAAAAATCGTGGTCGTCAGCAAATTTTGCCAAATCAACCGCTCGCTTGATGGCAGCTCTTTGACTTTCGTCCTTGAACTTTGGTATTAAATTTAAAATTGAAACTTTTGTCATAATAACTCCTTTCAACTTACATTTACCCATTACAATGAGTTAATAATTATGGTCTTGGGTATTAAATAAGAGAGGTGAAATATGGATATTTTAGTTGGAAAAGGTGAAAATCCTGTTTACTTAAAGACAGAGATGTTAAATAGGCACGGGCTCATAGCCGGAGCGACCGGCACGGGCAAGACGACGACGTTAAAAGTTATAGCAGAGGACGCCAGCGATCTGGGCATCCCTGTATTTTTGCCAGACGTCAAGGGCGACTTGTTCTCCTTGAGCGTGCCAAATGAAATGAACGACAATGTGAAAGACCGCGTTAACAAAATTGGTTTGGACTACAGTCCAGCCGCTTACGATATAGAAGTTTGGGATGTCTTTGGCGATTTGGGCCACCCCATGCGGACGACCATCAGCGAAATGGGACCGCTTCTGCTTGCAAATCTGCTGGATTTAAACGAAGTTCAAGAGGGGATTTTAAATATCGCCTTTAAGGTTGCCGATGACGAGGGCATGCCTATTTTGGATTTGAAAGACCTTAGGGCTATGCTTAATTATATTTCAGAAAACCGCAAGGCTTACACCAGTACCTATGGAAATATTTCCACTGCCAGCATTGGGGCAATTCAAAGGGCCCTTCTGCTCTTGGAAAACGACGGGGCAGAATATTTCTTTGGCGAGCCAGCCTTTGAGATCGACGACTTATTTAGAGAGGAAGGTGGCAAGGGCCTAATCAATATTTTAAACGCCAAAATTCTCCACCAAAAACCTAGACTTTATACGGCCTTTATGGTTTGGCTCTTAAGCGAACTCTATGAACACTTACCAGAAGTGGGTGACCAAGAATATCCAAAGATAATATTCTTCTTTGACGAGGCCCATCTCTTATTTCAATATGGATCAAAAGTTTTGACAGATAAATTAGCTCAAGTCATCAGACTCATCCGGTCCAAAGGCGTTTCAGTATTCTTTGTAACCCAAAGGCCAGACGATATACCAGACGAAATTCTGGCTCAGCTGGGCAACAAATTCCAACACGCCCTCAGGGCCTTCACGCCAAAGGACAGGAAGATGATCAAGGAAACCGCTCAAAACTTTAGGGACAATCCGAGCTTTGATACGGCGGAGACACTTACAAATCTCCAATCAGGCGAGGCTCTTGTGTCGACCTTGGATGCAGATGGCCTGCCAAATATTACAGAAAAAACTCTTATGGCTCCACCAAAATCGACCTTCGATGCAATCGATGACGACAGCGTTCGTGCCCTGATACCGGGAGCCATGGATAAAAAATATCGTAAGATGATCGACAGGGAATCAGCCTTTGAAATTTTGGAAGAAAAACTTACAAAAATCCAAGAGGAAGCAGAGGCCAAGGCCCTTGCCGAAGAAAAACGCAAGGAGGACATAAGACGGGACCAAGACGAATCACGGGCCGAAAGGCAAAAGCGCAGGAACAAATCTGAGTTGGAAAAAGCCATGGGCAAGATGGCCAACCAAACCATTTATTCCATGTCAAGGACCCTGGGCAATCGAATTATGCGGGGGATCCTTGGCGGAATTTTCGGGGGTAAAAAGCGCTAGAGTGTTTAAAAAAAAGACAAAAGGGTATATGTAGATTGTAAATGAAAAGTATAAAGGAGGAACTATGCTTACAGATTTATTTATTGAAAACATGATCGGACAAGAAATTGGCGACTTTAAAGTAACAGCCTATGATAGCAAGGGCAAATTTATCGATGTAGAAAAAGAAGACCTCAGAGGAAAATGGAGTGTATTTTTCTTCTATCCAGGAGACTTCACATTCGTATGCCCAACAGAACTAGAAGACCTAGCTGAAAACTACGAAAAATTCCAAAAGATCGGTTGCGATGTATACTCAATCTCAACTGACTCAGAATTCGTACACAAGGCATGGCACGATGAAAGCAAGGCAATCGGCAAGGTAAACTTCACAATGCTAAGTGACAGAACCAGACAACTCGGCGATATGTTCGGAGTTTACGTACCAGAAGAAGGACAAAACCTAAGAGGAACCTTCATCATCAACCCAGACCTAAAGATTTCAGCTTACGAAATCCACGACATGGGAATCGGCCGTGACGCACTAAGCTTACTCAGAAAAGTTGAAGCCAGCCAATTCGTATTTGAACACGGCGACAAAGTATGTCCTGCAAAATGGGCACCGGGGGATGATACTCTTACCCCAGGAATCGACCTAGTAGGTAAAATCTAAAATTTGTTGTTAAAATTGCGAATTTTTGCAGTGTTCGACTTTTTCAAACTGAAGCCCTGCCCAAGAGAGCGAGTGATAACGATGCTCGATTGGTATGCAGCGACTCACGCAACCTGTTGTTCAATCGTTCGACCGAAGGGAATAACGATTGAGTACAACAGTCTGAGGAAACGGCGTAGGACTTACTACGCCTCATTCCTAAAAAGTCTCAAGCTACAAAAATTCATCAATTTTCCCTAACAAATTTATACGATTTTAAGTTAGAGAAAGACTAAGAGTCCTACATTTTTGTGGGGCTCTTTTTTGTTGCGAAGATTAATTTTAATTCAAAACAAAATTTACCTAAGAGGTAAATTTATATTGACAAATTGGGTAAAATGATTTATAATAAAATTAACCTAAGGGGTAAATATTCGAGAAAGGTTCAGAAGGTTGGAGATTGAATATAGAACAAAAAAATTAGAGAGAATATGTACAGATGCTTCTGTAGCCAAAAAAGAATATAGCATAGAGATGGCTGAAAGAATTCAAATGCGTATTGATCAAATTAGGTCTTCAGAGAGCATTGAATTTATGGTTAAATTTAAAATTGGGAGATGTCATGCATTAAAGGGAAATCGAGCAGGTCAATATGCTATAGATTTGATTCAGCCATATAGGCTAATTTTTGAAAAAAATGATAAAGAAATTAGAATCGTTAGGATTATCGAGATTACAGATTATCATTAACCAATAGGAAAGGAGGAGGTTCAGTGATTAGTAGTAAAACATATATTGCGACACCACCAGGTGCGACAATAAAAGAGCAGTTAGAAGATAGAAAAATGACTCAGAAAGAATTCGCTAGAAGAATGGATATGTCAGAGAAACATATAAGCAGACTGATCAATGGTGAAGTATCTTTAACACCAGAGCTTTCCGTTAGGTTGGAAATGGTGCTTGGAATTCCTGCTGCTTTTTGGAATAATCTTGAAAGTATTTATAGGGAAAAGTTAGCGAAAGTTAAGGCTGAAAATGAAATGGATGATGATTTAGAACTGGTAAAAAAAATACCATATAAGCACATGGCTGATAATAGCTGGGTTGAGAAGACAAATAACAGAACGGAAAGAGTTGTTAATACACGTAAATTTTTTGAAGTTTCAAATTTAGCTTTAATAAATAAGCCTATGATAAGGAAGATAGCCTGTAGAAGATTAGGAGATGGGGAAACAAGTGATTATGCCTTGCTTGCTTGGGCACAAGAAGCCAAACTGCAAGCAAGAAACATAGATACGGCCCCTGTTAATATTCAAAAACTAGTGAATAATTTGCCTGAGATTAGGAAGATGACTAGGAAGGATCCTAGTGAATTTAACGTTAATTTGCATGAGATTTTAGCTGAATGCGGAATAGCTTTGGTTTTGCTACCTCATATAGATGGATCTTATTTACATGGGGCAACATTCTACGATGGTAAGAAAATTGTTATGGGCTTAACCACCAGAGGTAGGGACGCTGATAAATTTTGGTTTAGTTTGTTTCATGAGTTAGGACATATTATACTAGGCCACATAGGTAATGATGAAATTACCGAGGACGATGAAAAGGCTGCTAATGAATTTGCAGCTAATAAACTAATTCCTTTGGATGAATTTGAAAAATTCACTAGTGAAAAAGATTTTTCCATTGAATCTATTACAAAGTTTTCAGATAGAATAGAGATTGATAAGGGAATTGTTATAGGAAGACTTCAGAAAGAATACTATATTCCATTTAACCAGTTTGGAAGTTACAAGACAAAATATAACATACAAGTTTAAATAAAGAGCTATGTAATTTTGCATAGCTCTTTTTGATGTGAAAATTTTAATCGGTTATGTAGCGTCCGATTTATTTCGGACAAAACCGATTAAAATTTCTCCATGATTGGCAATAATAATCCATGAAAAATTATTTCTTGATTAAAAATACTGGTCTTGTTATAATTATCTTAGATACTTAGATAAAGATGAAAGGAGTTTTTTATGTTAGCGATTAAGAATGCGAAGATTTACACAATGGTTGGAGACGTGATTGAGGATGGTGTGATCCTGATTGAGGATGGCAAGTTTGTAGAAGTTGGTGCAGACATAAACATTCCTGATGGGGCGGAGGTCATTGACGCTGGTGGTCACATGGTGACGCCGGGTTTGGTGGACGCTCACACTCACATTGGTCTGGATGAAGAGGGGATTGGTTACGAAGGAGCCGATTTTAACGAGGGGACAAATCCGATTACTCCTGAGATGAGGGGGATTGATGGAGTTTATCCTTGTGACAAGGGCTTCTTGCAAGCTCGCCAAGGGGGAATTACGACTGTGGTTACTGGTCCGGGATCTGCCAACTGCATTGGCGGAACATTTCTTGCATTAAAAACTTATGGGGACAGGGTCGACAATATGGTTGTCAAAAATCCTGTGGCCATGAAGATTGCCTTTGGTGAAAATCCAAAGCGTTTTTACGGGAAAAATGGCAAGATGCCGATGACTAGGATGGGAATTATCGCCCTTATGAGGGACACTCTTTACAAGGCCAGAGATTATATGAATAAGAAAGAAGCTGGCGAAAAGGTCGATTACAATATGCAATATGAGGCCTTGATCCCAGTTTTGAAGGGAAAACTCCAAGTCAAGGCCCACGCCCATAGGTCAGACGATATTTTCTCAGCCATAAGGCTTGCCAAGGAATTTAATTTGGACTTGAGCTTGGAGCACTGCACTGAGGGCCACTTGATTGCAGAAGAACTCGCCAAGGAAGGTTATCCAGCAATTTGCGGACCAAACTTATCGGGCGCATCCAAGTATGAACTCAAGAACAGGTCTTTTGAAACTCCGGCCGCCCTTTACAAGGCAGGCATGACCGTGGCCATTATGACTGACAACTCAGTTATACCAACAGCCCAACTGCCAATTTGCGCAGGCCTCGCTGTAAAATCTGGCCTGCCAGAAATGGAAGCCCTAAAGGCCATTACTATTAACGCAGCCAAGATTACACAAATTGATGACCGCGTCGGTTCAATTGAAAAAGGCAAGGACGCAGACTTGGTTGTGTGGACGCAAAATCCAGTTAGGGATATTGAATGTGAAGCGATATATACGATCATCAATGGAGAGATTGTTTATAATAAAGATATTGATGAAAAGTTTGGATTCTAAAAATTTGTGGTTAAAACGGCGACCTTCACTTGTTTCGAAATGTTTGCTCACTGCGGAGGGCAATTAGCCCACCTCATTCGCAAAATTTCTGCACAGCGTGAATTTCATCCGTTTTTCCTCACAAATTTAGAGAGGGATAAAATTAAAATGATTTTTCAGAACGTTGTAGGGGCGACTTTATGTCGCCCGCAAAAGTCTAGCCCTAAAAGACAAAAATCCATCAATTTTTCCTCACAAATTGAAAGGTATAGTGCAGGTTATTCCTGCTGAAACATATTTATTAAAAGAAAAAATATAAGAGGTCATACAAAGTTGTATGACCTCTTTTGTTGTCCACTTTAGTGAGTTGAGCGAGCGCAAGCGAGAGAAACAAAAAACCACCTGATATGCAGGTGGAGAAAAAACATTAGCTTCAAGTTTGGCGACCATTCTCCTCAGACTATTATATTCAATCGTTTCTCCCTTCGGTCGAACGATTGAATAATAGGTTGCGTGAGTCCTGCATACCAATCAAGCGTCGTTATCACTCGCTTTCTTGGGCAGGGCTGCAAGGATCGCCGCTACATGGACTGCCCCCTTAAATCCGGACACGGAAATAAGGGGGCATTTTAATGAAAAAAGTAAAAATTAGTTTAATTACAGTAATCGCATTTTAAATTGTGATGTTTGCAAGCTAAATTACGGACTTCACTTGGAAGTTTTCCCTTGTACCTTTTGTAATAAATGGAAAATTTGCTATGGGATGTGTATCCAACAGACTCAGCTATTTCCTTTATAGGTAGATCGGTATTTAAGAGAAGAGTTTCAGCCACATTCATTCTTTTTCTTTGGGTGTATTCTGTAATGCTTTGACCATATTTTTCTTTGAATAAATTTTTTAATTTTGTTCCGCTCATTTTAGATATTTTT